>Ga0209363_1000331_pt1 | contig 17543 bp, 14 predicted proteins | sample WorMetexBAHAMAS3_FD_187385 | JGI IMG/M metagenome (GOLD analysis project Ga0209363, IMG submission 187385) | Marine gutless worms symbiont microbial communities from Max Planck institute for Marine Microbiology, Germany - Inanidrilus exumae... | ecosystem: Host-associated > Annelida > Digestive... | reverse complement strand
GGGGGAAGGGAAAGGGAGGGGAGTTAGTTTTGCCCGCCCACTTTTAGGGTGGTTCCGCTGCCTATGGACTTGTGTATGTTAATGTGAGCTAACTGATACTCTATTTCTGCAGGCAAAATAATGTAGTCCTGAGTATGATTGCCAATAGTAATGTTGTCACATTGATAATTCTGAAATGGTGGCAAATGTTCTGAGACTGAAACAAAAAAATCATTTATTTCATCTGCTAATGACAGATTAGGGTGTTGTCGCTGCAAGTTCTGAAATGGGTTAGGCTGCTTAGAATCCAAAAACTGTCTTTTGTCTATTTTCACCAAGAGTGGGCGCCTGCAGAGTGTTGTGTACGTAATATTTCTTACATTGGGAAGTGGAAATACCATTAACTTTATTATGCAATTTGCAAAAAAGTGGTGATGTCTTTGGTGTCAGAAAAGCTCGTTGTTGTTTTTTTAAACTAGCTGCTGGAATGTTGTGGTAATTCATGGTTTATTCAGATTATTAACAGACGTTCTGACTACAGGCATATAGTAATCAAGCAGATTTGGGATAAGCGAGTAAGAATAGTTCACCATTTGTTCACATATGATCATTTGAAGCATAGGAGTCCAGTTAACTCTCATCAAATGATTACACAACAATGCTTATTTATTAGGTCGACACTTCGACAGAGTCGATCTAATAAAGCCGGTCTCAAATGTCCGTCATGGCTGCTGAACAAAAAGGCAGCCAGGGTTGGGGTTAATATATCTCTGGCCTTCCTTCACTGGCTAGGGTTAGCTCTACACCCCTGACCTTTCGTCATATTGATAAAAATGGCCAAAAAACGAATAATAACTACATATGTACCCAGCTAACATTAAATTAATTGTGGTTGAATATTCGGTCACATGTAGTGGCCAAAAATGGGTAGCTGATATTCAGCTGCAAGAGAAATGTTGTATTTTAATATGCATTTGTGGTACTGGTTATGCATTGCAGAATAACATGAAGTAATGGCTAACAGTCAGAAATGCTTAGATATAAACACTGCTTCAGCTGACAAGCTTCAGACCCTGCCTGGTATTGGCCGCACTCGAGCTGAAGCAATTATAGAAACCAGAACAGTGAGTATCAATTATCATTGTTTGAAGAATTTGGGAGTAACTTATTTACTAGACAGCATTATGTACTTAGGATACAATTACCAATACATGTATTACCATTAGTGCTGTGCGGTTCTGAATTTTCATCAATCGGTTCGGTTTCGGTTCGGTTTTGGATTAAAACCTCGGTTTCGGTTTTGATTTCAAAACAGTCACAGCACTACTTTTAATAAAAAGTATAAACAGCCTTTAACTTGCCTACGCATTGCAAATAATCCTATGTCCCTTCAGCAAAGCTGAACACGACACAGCATGCGGGCAACTAAGGCCAATTAGCGTTAATCAGCCGACCCACCGGCACGACGCACTGAATGCTGTTGCGCCTTTTAATTGGCGCGGTAAATCTGCCTTAAAGATGATATGCAACGATTTTTTACCAACTTGATTAAAAGTAGTTTCTAGCTGCTTACTGCAATATAAACGCCGTCTGTGTAACAAATTTTGACAAATTATGCCGTAAAATGCTAAAAAAAATTACAAGTTTATCTGTCTTTTGGTATAGCTATTCTTCGGCATGTGTGACGTCATTCCTGGGTAAACGAACGAGGGAACAAGCTATTGAAGTGTTGAGTGAGACATTACACAACACATAGGCATAACGACGTAGAAATATGTTCTTAAAACGTAAACTGGTAAAATTAACTTCTTATCTAATCTCAATAACGCATACCAACGCAAACAAAACAAGCGTACCCAGGAATGACGTCACACATGCCGGAAGAATAGCTATACCAAAAGACCAATAAACTTTTAATTTTTTAGCATTTTACGACATAATTTGTCAAAATTTGTTACACAGACGGGTTTATATTGCAGTAAGCAGCTAGAAACTACTTTTAATCAAGTTGGTAAAAAATCGTTGCATATCATCTTTAAACCAAACTTAATCTGAGCAATCCAGTCTTAGACCAAACCGTCGTAATATATTTAGATAGTCAATTATCACTAATCTCTTAAGAGTTAAGACTTTGCTCTAAAACCAAATCACTATCTTTCGCTTAATCTGAACTCGGTCTAAAATCAGGTTCTAGCCGTTCACATTAAGCCTCGATTTTAGACTTTGGATTTAGCGAAGGACAAAGTGACCCTGTGTGATGACACTTGGCTGTCATATACTGCCAGAGTAAACTGGTCGTGCAATAGCTGATCACATGTTGAATGTCGTCAAAGAGTTCATGCATGCTGTGAACCATCATATGCCTGGCATGATGGTGCAGCAAACATGGTGAAAAGCTCGCAGTTGCTGAAGGTAGAGAATTTTCAGCATTGAACGTCTCACACCTTGCATCTCCTTCTCACAGATCACTGCCTTAATGCTTAGAATGAGGTTTGCAGCAGTGCAGTGAGACTGTTTGTATACTCGACATCTCATCAACTCTAAGCTAGAATCTGTTCAGTTCTTTAGCCATCCTCGATCCAAGGGTTGGCCCCACCATGGACATACTTTCTCCATTTATCTCTGTCCTCTGTCATTCTGATTGACTCTTCCATGAAGAGTTCTGTCTACGTATTGATGTTGTCCATCCAGGCCATGCGTGGTCTTCCTCACCTACATGCACCTGACATCGATCCTTGCATTATCCCTTTCTCCAGGCAACTCCCTTGTTTCCTCATTGTGTGGCCACAGTATGCTAGCTTCCTTGCTTTGACAGTGTCGAACAACTCTAAGCTATCCAAACAAACTGCATCATTTTTCATTTGTACATGATAACATCAGTTTGTAGTCTAAAAGAACTTTACCGTGGTGAAATTCTTATAGACTACAAACTGATGTTATCATGTACAAGTCCTGCCTAGTCATCAGCTGGCAAAACAATTAAATAATTAGCCCCATACGGGACTGGCGGTTGACTCCTACTTACTGCCAACTTCAAAATCACGTGACACAAAAAACTAGGACAAAAATTAAAAATACGGCCCGATAAACTTTAGGTATTGTACCCTAATTTAAGAACTAGTGGTCATTTATCAGCCACCATTAAAAATGGGGGAGGAGACAGTATTTGAAAATGGCCGAATTTCCGACTTTCGAGGGCTCGTGACCTTGACCCTGGATCAGGTCATACTGCATACCGTCATGCATCACTCATCGACCTCTACCTACATACCAAATTTCATTGAAATCAATGAAACCTTTTGTGGACGGATGGACGGATATACGGATGGGCAGACAGATATTTGAGACCCACTTTATTAGGTCGACTCACAGGAGTCGACCTAATAATTAGCCAGCATTTGGCAAAGTTACAGGCAAGATCAGTATGGCACAGTGCGTTTGATTCAACTGATGGTCAAAGCTGACAACATGTCATGGACAGACGACAGTGAAGCAATTACTGCATGACAGACAGCTGGGACAGCACAGCAGCAGCAGCAGCGGATAGGTCGGCACAGCTCATATACAGACTGACAGCCTGCTACGTGACACTCATTAGCTGCTGCGTGGTAAACTTGTAGAGAACAGCAAAGTCTTCTTCTTCTGTTTCTTCTTACCACTGGATGGTGGTGCTACCAGTACATCAGCCGACGTCGCCTCTATGTCACACCAAACCAACAACACGGCTGATTTACAACATAGAATGCATCTAGTCAGCCTTCTACTCTCGGCGGGATGGTAAAATGTGTCAGCTTTAGACTGAGTAATAATAATAAAAATTACCCCCGTATGGTACTGACGGTTGACTGTTCGCAACTGATGTTTATGTCAACTTCAGTCACGTGACACAATAACTAGGACAAATATCAAAAATCTGACCCAACTAAATTTAGATATTGTGCCGTAGTTTAAGAATCCGTTGTCAGTAGCCAGCTTCAATTGTAAATGGCGGAGGAGACAGCTTTTGAAAAAGGCCATATTTCCAACTTTGAAGGGCTCCTGACCTTGACCTTGGATCAAGTCATACCGCATACCGTCATGCATCACTCATCGACCTCTACCTGCATGCCAAATTTAATTATAATAGAAGAAACTTTTTGTGAACAAATGGATGGACAGACATTTGAAACCGGCTTTATTAGGTTAACTCTGTCAAAGAGTCGACCTAATAATAAATGGAGACGGTGGATGTGGATGGTGGCAAACTACAGGCAGACTCACCTTGACCTTTGACCTCCACAATCTAATCAGGTCATCAATAGGGGCTAATAGTCATTTCCTGTAAGTTTCTTTGAGACTGCTTAAGTTGTTCATGAGATATTGTGGTAATAAGATCTGTCTGGACAGACAGACCAACCAACAGACAAACGCGGCAAACGGACAGCCCGAAAACATAATGTCATCGCTGACAGTGCCGAGTGTCAAAGGCATAAGAAGTGATCCAGTGTACCTGAGATATGTGAGATGAACAGAATGACTTTCCGCTACACATCTGCTAGGTTCGTGTGCTATAACGAAAGTGGATTGTTGAAAAGAGCGTGGTACGTACCACTAATCTGGTCATAACTGTCCAGCGCGGCCTGGATGGCATCAGAGAACGAGGCCTCATAGCTCGGCACCTGCTGGTAGTCATCAACATCACACTCCTGTGACTGTGATGATGTTGCGGATGCGGGTTTCATTGGTCTCGTCGGCCAAACTTCACAGCCCGACTTGGACTTGACACCGCCAGCTTTCAGCATCTACACACCAATCCAATTCACAATTATTAGCTGTATTAGGCTTGTCGGGCAAATGTTCACCCCCAAAATTGCCCCATCCCCTTCGGGATCATCACCCCACATAACACACTGTTCCTCGGGCCAAGCCCACTCATCATCCAAAACAGCATCTCGATCGGTTCAGCCGCTTTTGCATGGGTGCCAAATGCTATGCTGTACAATGCATTGTCAATGGGGGAAGAAAACCCCAAAACTGCCCTTCTCATTGGGATTTTGTCACCCTGTCAGAGGAGGACCGAGCCATGGCCATAGGCAACATGCCCAAAAATTTGGTAAAGATCATGTGCGTGCTTTGGGAGATATCCTCGCAGACAGACAGACAGACACACCAGCACCAATGCACACAAACAATTATTAGCGGTATTAGGCTTGTTGGGCAGATGTTTACCCACAAAATTTCCCCATCCCCTTCGGAATCGTCACCCCCACATAACACACTGTTCCTCGGGCCAAGCCCCAGCTTTGTAACAATCACAGACAGTTTCTGTTTGACTGGCTGCCCTTTCCACATAGCTCCAGACTGCGCTGGGTTCCTGAAAGGATAAATGAAATGCACACCTAACTGGAACAGCTTCTTTGTAGGCCGGACGCCCTTCTTGTTATCCATACAACAGTGTCTAAGCATTGAATGAAAACACTCAAAGCACTGACCACAGAGGAACAGGTTTTTAAAGTAATTTGGCAAAATGCAATAATACAAAAGTAAAGAAAAGTAAACAGCATTTAGCAGTTTAGCATCAACTTAGCTCTTCACCGCTACGGGAAGCTCACATGCCATATGGGATCACACAGTGTTACCTGCCACCCGACAGAGGTGAGAATCTCGCCTTTACCCCCAGGCGAGAAGCAGGTACTCGATTTAGCGACCCCGGAGGGATGCAAGGCTGAGTTGACCCATGTTACATGAAAGCCACCGACGGAAACTAAACCCACAACCTGTAAATCGCAAGTCCAATGCCCTACCGCTGAGCCATCACGCAACCATGTCTACTCACCGCAGTACCATTATGTACCATCTATTCTATCCCAATTATATGTCTCATGACTCTAACATGTAATATTTCATGTTACAGAAACTAACACAGCCGAGTGTCATCTTCTGTAGTGGCAAATGGACTCATCCAATCTTGGATAGATAGATATCTATATAGATGCTATAGATACGTAGATACTACATGCTTCCGTGAACCCACATTAGTCAGCCCACCATTTCTGCACAGCTCACCCTTTGTGACAAACACTCAAGACACACAAACCATGGACTACAATTTACCCACTGAGTGACTTCTATCATCTTTGGAAAAATCACCCAATGGCCTAATAAGAATGAGTCCACCAATAGTCAGCAAGAAAAACAAGTTATTTTGATTTGATGCTGCATGTAAATCAGTAACATTTTTCACGCTGGTTTTGACAGCTGTTTGCTTATTTGTCACTGCTTCGTTCACAGAGTCTGAGGAAGTATTTGTTTAAGGATAAATACTCGCTGATACTAAAGATGCCCACATAGCTCAGTGGTCAACACACTCGGGTGCCATGTGCACTGGAGCATGATGCTCCTCTGGAGCCGGGTTCAAAGCTTGGCCCGGCCACATCCGCTTTCCACCAATAACTTAGTTCAAATAATTCCTGCGCATGCGATGATAATCCCGCACAGGAAAAAGAGAGTTCGACAGTGTTCTCTATAATCTGTGGCCATTGCCGACACCTTTAGTAGTAGCGCCAAAGTTGTTAGCCACACTGGCGTGGCTGACAACTAACAGAATGTCAGACTGATGAACAGCTGAGTGTCAACCTGAGCAAATGACAGAGTAGTTGGTGATGTACTCGTTTCCTGGCAATCAGCAGACTCAATGTCAGCATCAGCAACAGACGTCATTGTCACTGACAACAAGGCAGACTCATCCTCATCTTAAACACAAACACACACACTTACACATCAGAAAAACACGCTACATGTACAATCACACATATGTAGTTAACTCTTATCAGCACAGGCAACCCTTCCCTAAGGTCATCTTATATATTCACAGCACGATGCCACACCCCCGTCAGCCCGTGCAGCAAATTTCGCTGAATGCACTGTTGTAGGCCGTCTTAGCGACAGACGACCATGCAACCAACCTGGTTAATGCATGGTTGTCGGCCGCTAAGACGCCCTGCTATCTACAACAAATATAGCTATCCTCAACAGCTTGTGATGCCATGCTTCACTCTGTACCCGAGACGTCAGAAAAATCAAAAACGTGTCGATCTGCCAAGCCATCTCTCTGCTGCAGGAGCACATCACACGCCTGTGATAATTCAGTATCTGATATATCAGAATATACACTTCAATCGCGATCACATATGTCACTGTAGCTGTACTCTACAGTCGCCTGGCTATCTGACTGCGCCATCACCACTGCACTGTACAGATAGTCTCATTAGTGACGGCTGCACACCTCGCCACGTTGCACACCCACTGTCAGCATGCTACAAACTCCCAGACTCCAGCTTGTTGTCGACACCTGCTGTGGCTCCAGTATAGGCCCATGTAAATTTATCCAAAAAATTATACAACATATGCCGTGCTTTGTCAAAGTCAAAACATCGTGGCTCTAGGGGTGCGTGGCAACGTGCTGTAAGTAAGTTCATGCGTTCAAAACAGTGAGATGTGGGTAGACAATGCACGCTAGCAGAGCGAGATCACTGTAGCTTGACATACGGTATCATAGTCCAGTCAGTGAGGCAGCCGGCTGTGAGTCTCGTGCTAACGCACTCGACACGACAGCCGGCTGCTTCATCGACGGACTATGATCTCGACCATCTCGCTTCAATGATCTCGCTCCGCTAGCATGCATTATCTACCCGTATCGCATTGTTGCTTACATATTAACCTATACGTAACAGCACATCTGTGTGTCTGTCACTCAGTTCATCGATCCTTATGTACGTTCACAGTTTTGATCGGATCTGCATGAAATTTGGCACGTGGCATCCTTATACCCTATATATCGCCATGGGGGTTATTGAGCCCACGAGCCTGCGCACTGCGTGCCCGGGAATTTGGAACTAGCAGGAGGCAGGTGCAATGGATCTAGTGCCGCAGATATGTGAGCTCCATCGGGAAATTAAGAATTAGCAGTCAGCAACTGTAACAAATTGAGTACCGTAGGATGTCGTAGGAGGCGGATGCCATAGTTTCGAGGTGTGACTGAGTGTCGAAGGCGGGAGGGTGAAGTGCTAGTAAAAATCTAAATCTGCTGCCAGTGAGTGGTATACATAGTAAATGGCAACGAACTGATCAGCTAGAGTCTCTCACTCTAGCATCCCACCTTGAAACTTTGCCACTACTGTTAGTTAGGTAGCTGGAGTTTAATGTCCCTTTTCAGCACAAATATGGCTATATCAGAGACGAAAGGTAAGAAGTGGAGAGCTATCCCTATACAGTAAAAAAAGCCAGCGATATATTAACGTCAACCCTGGCCGCCTTTTTGTTTAGCAGCCACCCAAAAAGGGAAAGGGGTCAAGAGGCTCATTTTAATTATTATGCTTGCGCCTACAACAGGGGAAACAACTATCACATCGCAATACTACAAAACTAGACTAACGACTGATTGATCCCTTTAGCTGCCTACACCACAGCACAGACTTCCAATGCTTTACTGGCCGGACAACCCCTCGTTAGCGGATCTGGACCCACATCTAAAACATGGTTCTTTAGGCGAGTCAGCCCCCAAACAACATCTCAATTGGTTCCGCCGTTTTTGCAAGGCTCACGAACGTAACCAACAGACAGACAGACAGACCACGCTACTCGGTCTGTGGCAATAGGTCACATCTAGCTGTTGCTCTGATGCACAGACTGTCAGACTCACACGGCACTGCCTGAAACACCGTCTGACATGATCAACTGATCAATTTATGGGCTTGCTAACTGCTGGGAGGACCCAGTAACATGTCAGCCATCACGGATGCACCACTCTGATGGTTCTAACCTCATGTGGAAAACGACAAAACTGTGCATGTACAACATCGTTCGTTCGTTCGTTATTGCAGGCAGGGGTCCAGCCTACTCTGGACCCCAGCGCTGAGACCTTTATGTCAGTCCAATGCGCCAGCCCAGGGAGAGGAGGGGAATTGGTAGGTGTGTGCGGTGTATGTGCGAGTTGTGTAGGGTGGAGGAAGGGTTGAGTAGGCGTGAGCAGCTTGTCAGGTATTTTTAAGCGTGCACCCTCTAGGCGTGGCCTACTGTCTGGCTAAGCCCGGACTGGCACTTATTCAGTGCCAGCCCTGACGGGCTTAGCCACATCTATCTGCTTCGGCTTTCACGTCTGCGCGACTGATATCTTGACGCTGCTAATCAAGGCATCAGCAATGGTCACAGTTTATAGCGGACACCTTTAAACCCTCTTACCTGCCCGGGATTAACTCCCTGTTCATCATCTGCATAGGAATCATTAGAAATACAACATGTGAACGTGTGTAAATGAATCGTTGACGTATCCACCAATCGATGATAAACTGCGTGCTACACTGACCTACAGCAGGTACAGACAACGCATCCTCCACAGCAGCCGACGGCACCGCGGACGGCTTGGACGTGCGCAGAAAATCAGAGCGTATGATACGCATCGTTGGATCTGACGTTGAGTACACACAGACAGACATCAAGTATTTCACAGACACGCAAGCACGAGTACTAGTGCTGTGCGGTTCTGGATTTTCATCAATCGGTTCGGTTTCGGTTTTGGATTAAAACAGAGGTTTAGGTTTCGATTTCAAAACCGTCACAGCACTACTTTTAAGAAAAAGTATAATCAGCCTTTAACTTGCCTACGCAGCGCAAATAAACCTACGTCCCTTCAGCAAAGCTCAACACGACACAGCATGCAGGCAATTAAGGCCAATTAGTGTTAATCAGCAGACCCGCCAGGCACGACGCATTGAACGCTGTTGCGCCTTTTAATTGGCGCGGTAGGTCTGCCTTAACACAAGCGAATTTTAGTCCATGGAGTATCTGAAATAAAACCGTTAGTTAGCCTGCAAAATTTGGGGGTTTCGGTACGGTTTTGGATTAAAACCTCGGTTTCCGTTTTGGTTTCAAAACCGTCACAGCACTAACGAGTACTCACGACCACTACTCTCGTGTTTTTGTTCTGCAAGTTACTTATGATGAATCAATTCTCATATACGTTAGGTTAGTTGGACTTTAAACGTCCCTTTTCAGCACAGATATGTCTATATCAGAGACAAAAGGTCAGCAATGAAGAGCTATGCCTACCCAGTGAAGGAAAGCCAGCAATATATTAATCTCGACCATGGTCACCCTTTTCTTCAGCAGCCACCCAAAAAGGGAAATGGATTGAGAGGCTCATTTAAATTATTACGCTAGCGCCTACAACAGGGAAGACAACTATCTTAATAATGGTTTATTTGATTTGGCAGCAACAGCTGGATTAGTCGCAAAAGTACATATATAGATATACATATTGCACTGCAAGACAAAACTAAATCAAATACGACAAAAACGAGCATGCATCCTTATTCCTTAACTAAAAATTGCACATAACACAAAATCAACACACAAAAAACTACAGCCAGGTTTAGTCGCCTCCTACGACATCTGGCCTGGAAACAGAGTGAAAGTATTCTGGTAAAATGGGAATGGAAAGAAAAGCAAGAAAATAGACAAAGCGAGTAACAAATTGAAAAATTAGCCCCGTGTGGGACTGGAAACCGAACAGGCCTATTCTCAGGCAAGGAAGTAAATAAGGAAGAATGTAAGGAAGAAAGTTAAGTAAGCAAACAAACAATTTATATAGCGCTGAAATGAACACATAAATCAGGGCACAAAACAGCTCTGAAGCCCGTACAGGGCCCACGAAAAATAAGCAAGTTAAGTAATTTAATGCTCTTCCCAGCCAACCTGCTGGCTTAGTACTGAAAATGAAAACAAACACAACAAAAGCAAACATGAATCCTTAACAAAATATACCACAACATAAAATTGACACAAAAACTAGAGCCAGGTTTTTCGCCTACCACGACCTTCGACATAAAAATGGAACGGGTCTATTCTGGAAAAAGTATACAGATAAATCAGGAAGAAAGCATAAGAAAAGAAGGAAGTAAAAACAAAAGAAAATGAGAAAGAAAGTTAAACAAACAAACAAACAAACAAAAAATTTATATAGTGCCAAAATCAACACATGAATCACGGTGCGTTACTGCCCTGGAGCCTGTATGGTGCGAACAACTGTTGAGACAACGGGATGACGTACTCACCAAATCCCATCTGTCTGTTCTCGTGACGACGGGCGCGGCTGGCATGTCTCATTTCAAGTCTTGCTCGTCTCTGACGATTCACCTTCCGCTTGGTCAGCTCATCTGCAGACCAACAATATCAGCGTCACATGCCGGTGGCACGCCCCCCAGACAGATCCGCCGGGGGAGGGGGAGCGGCGGGAGACTTGGTACGTGAAAAATCGATCGCACCATTTCGGAGTTCTCCGTACTGCTCACGGCAAAGCTCCCCCTATGTACCAAGTCCCCCCTCAATGATTCTTGTTGCTGTTAAAGTAGACATTTGATTGTGATGCATGCGGTTAAGTAAGCAAGTAAATTTACAGAGCGCAGTTATCGACAAGAACCTCTAATGCACTATATCAATACATGGAATGGAGACTCTAAAACCGTGCGGAACAGCCATTGATCAGCTTGATAACATCATTCGTCAAAGTCATAATCCGAATAAAGCAGGTGTCAAGAGTCCAGACGCCAGACATCATGCAACTGCACTGGGGACGTCAAATTGCAGCAGTGGAAGCAATGTCACCGCAGCACTAGTGTAAAATAAGAATAAAATCCAAATAAGCACAGACGAAGCGTGTTTTGGTTACCTTTGAAAGTGTCGAGGACGTGTTGTGAGATGATGGGAGGACGCAGATCAAGTTCCGCCATGACAAACTCACACGTCAGTGGCAGATGACTCAGGTAGCGCAGACGATGACGCAGATCCTACACAAGTAAGTAAGTAAGACAATTTATAGGGTGCTAATCTAACGGCCTAAACAGTCACAAAAGCACCTAGTCATGCCCCGTGGACCAAACGAAACAGTATTGTCTTTAGTCCACTCTGAAACTGTCCCAGTGTAGTGGTCGATGCATGTAGGGTTGATGGCTAAGTGTTCCAGACAGTAGGACCAGTAACGGCAAAACTTCGTGGTCCATAAGTCACCGTTCTCGTCCACACAACACCACACAAAGTGTAACATACTCAAAATACCCACACAAAAAATGGCATTTTCACAAAATTCTGATCATTCTACACAGTGGTGCAATGAATGGGCTACTGGTCATGTTGAGTAAAAAAAGGTGCCTGATATCTCACAAGGTAGTGTAGCAACAATGCTAATGCGTGGTGAGACCTTTAACGATGACTATGAAAAAAATGAAAATTAAAATCAGTCAGCATTTGGTGAAATTATGCACAGAAGTACACTATCATCTTTTTGACCCAAATGGCTGGGTGTTGCACCTGCCTGCATTACAACACTGTCAGTTTTTATTCGATTAACCATCTACCATAACCTGCCCATGTGGCCCACTGGTCTAAGCACTCGGGCGGTCCAGTGCACTTGCTCAGGGAGAGGAGGGAAATTGGTAGATGTGTGCATTGCTTATGTTAGCGACATGCGGGGAATGCAAGTTAAGTAGGAGTGAGCAGCTTGTCGGGTATTTCTATAGCTTTCCCCATCTAGACGTGGCCTACTGTCTGGCAAAGCCCTGACTAGCACTGTGTATTACGCCAGCCAGCGGCCAGCCAAGTCTATTAGACTATTTACTTCGACTCACGCCAGCGCGGCAGGCAGACACGACACTGCTAGATCAAGTTGCCTGCCACGGTCACAGTTTATAGAGGACACCGTCGAACCCTCTCTTTCCTGCTCGGGATTATCTCCCTGTTCATCATGTGCGTAGGAATTAGTAGAAATAATTCTTTGGTAGGCGGACGCGTCCGGGCCGAGTCGAACCCCGGCCACTGAGCGCGTCACGCTCTACTGCACATGGCGGCCGAGTGGGTTAACCACTCGGCCACTGAGGCAAGTACAACACACACATCGCAACACACACAATTCTTACTGTTAATACACATAGGACACGTGCAGAAAGTGTTTCACTAGTACTGTAAAACACTATATTTTTGCTGCATCTTAATTTCACAATTTTCTTACGTGGAAAATTCACTGCACTTTAATTTGGTGTATTTTCCAGGTGCTGATATTCTATGCAGATTATGAGAATGGGCAAATTCCAGAAATTTTCGTGTATTTGATTTCGTGATTCTAGTAAAATCACGAAAATCGCAAAAATTTGATGCAAATGCACTCAAAATATGGGGTTTACAGTAGCTGTTACCAGTAAATACATGCCATCTGCTTGCTTCAGGCAGTTGACATCAGGTGTCGTAGTGGACGGAGTATGAGACAGAGACTGTTCTGTCTGTAAAGGTAAAGGTCGGATTCTTCTATAGCGCTACTGACGCGGCAATGCCGCGACCAGCCGCGCTGTACAATCGCAGGAAGTGGCAGTTCATCAAGAGCAATGGTGCAGGAGTGCAATGCTGCAGCTAGGAAACACACCACCGCCCCAATCAACCACACCAGGCCTTAACCCCGTAAGCATTCACCAGATGACATCCACCGCCCGTGCGAAGAAGCAAACATCTGATTACAGCTTACTACTCGTTTATCGACATCGAAAGGATGAAAGGCTGAGTCAACCTGGGTGGCTGGTTACATACCGAAATAAATTGCCGCCTCCGGGAGTCGAACCCGGACACGTCACCCATCCCAGTACTAACTGGACTCGACGTAGAGTAACTTCGTTGATACGACCAACTCCGTTACCACTACGCCACGCCGTAGCAGTACAATGTGCAACTAGTAAACATAGGCAGCCGTATCGACATGCAGACCCACGCCGGCGGCGGCAGCACACAGATGTAGCAGCACGCGTCACTAACTGTGCGACTGTGACAGTTTTTGTAACTGTGTGACCTTGACCTTTTGACCTCCGGGTCAATGCATGCCGAGCGAGTGCTACAGAGTATATGTGTACCAAGTTTGGTCTTGACAGCTCAAGCCGTTTTCCTTTTAGACCCGTACCTGAACGCCCTACCCACAACCGCAGCTATACCGGCATGTGTAACAAGTCAGCAGCATGGATGGTTCAAACCTCATCCATTGATACGGACTCCAGTTCCACCACAGTGGCAGTGACAGTGTCTGGACAGTCACGCAGATGTCCATACTGACTCACCAGACAGCGGATGTTGACAGCATGCATGTAGATGTGTTGACCGTCGGCCGCTGTTTCATCGCACACACACCCACACACTACGTGAACGAGGCCAGCCGGCCATGATAGTGGACACTCCACACCGTGACTGAATGGTCATACTGTCATCCGTTACAATTCCACTCCCAGTCTCGTCAGATAATCAGTGCTAGGTACTTTAGTACGCATCTTCTGAAATCTATATTTCACTGGCAGGCTAAATTGATTGATTGATTGATATTTAATAAACACGTAACAAACGTACATGTACAGTTGAGAAATGACAATGGAAGTAAAAATATAAAAACACAAATACCATACAAACACAAATACAAGTGACATATACCGAAAGAGGCAACGGGGTACGGTACAAATAACTTTTTATAGAGTTCCGAATCACACCTAAGGAGTTCATATACGTGCCCTTTGGGTCTGAGGTAGTGTGTGCAAGATTTAACAGGGGGTAATAGAGAATGAGCGCAATGATGGGTTTTTGCTTGACTAAGTTTATATCTGTGACCAATGTTAGCATGCCACAGACGTGTGAGTGAATAAAATATAACGTCAATTACAGGTCTTTTCAGAGACGAGTCTTTTCCACGCACATGACGGCACTGATACCGACAGGACATTCACAACAACCAAGATACATACACGAAAAAACTACACGAAGCAGGCATTCACGAGACGACCATGACCCATGCTGGCAATGTTTTTGTGCCTCATGACCTTGACCTTTAACATTTTGACCCCAAAATAAACGGGTTTCCAGGATTCATATGGTGGACCATGTCTATGTCAAATTGGGTGATCCTAGCTGCATTGGTTTTTGAGATATAGTGTGGAAAAACAAACAAACAGACAAACAAACAAATGCCACTCTGACAATATTCCCTCTTATCATCCACACATTGCTCTGCGATGTGTTGGAGAGATGGTTTGAGACAATCAACTCACCCTGGTAGAAGTAGAAAGCATCGTCCAGCTGTGGCTTGCCAGCGAATGGTCTGCCGTCATCGCCGGCCGTCAGCGACACATCACTCATCGCCTCTGTCAATGGCAGCTGATCAACATTCACCGACATCATTAACAGTGACGGCGCCGATGCTACTTCTGTCATACCATGTGTCACTTGAGTGACACTCTTGCTCTCCGCTGCTGCTGCTGGCACCTCCATTGACAACACGGCAGCATCGTCATCAGACACTGTATCAACTGGAGACTCCTCTGTGTCATCAAATGCACTGGCGTAGCACAGGTCTGCCTGCACATTGCACAACTCACTAGATTTAAACGTTACAAGACTGACTTACAACGAAATTTCTACTCTTACAAAAGGCCACCCAAGTTCTCTCATAAACATGATGCAAGTTCAGGACTTTTAAGACACTGCAATGTTTTCCTGAAATTATCGCAGTGTAAAAGACCCAAAGTCATTGTACTTCTTCTTATAAGTATAATTTCTTTCAGATCTAGACTTTCCAAATTTTCCTTGCATTTCCACATAGAAGTGTGTACTCAGTTTTACCAAATACATCTTAGTAATTATGCCAAACATCGCCTGACCCACTACTAGCTCTAAGCTGCAAAACAGCTGGAAATCTGTCAGTAGTTACCCAATCTATTTAGTTTCATGAGAACACTTGCGTCACAAAGTCAAGTCAACCGTGTCTGTCATCAGCAGTCACCCGGTGCATCAGTAGAACTGAAATGCAGTGGAAAATGTTCTCAGTGCTTTCAGTGCCTTGACACTGTTGGTTGGAAAAACATCTTGCCTATAAAACAAGAGTCTCCGCTGCCGCTGACAGACCCACACGACGCAGAGGCTCAGCACATGCTAAATATTCCATATTGCATCATATTGTAATCAAACCAATTCTTCTACTCGGCCTAGCTGCTGAACAAAGATGTCGATAGTGGGTGTGATCAACAATTGTCATACAACCGTCAAAACTAAGTCGACAGCGCCTGGGACGATCGCCATTCCAGAGATGTCGAAAATTACCATTTGAACCTACCATACCTCTATTTTGTGCCTCCATTGAAGGGTGACCCCGTTCAAATTCTGCCTATATTTTTGGCATCATAAAACTAGAGTCCCTGGGCTATCGTACGGCGCTGTTTGCGTGATCCTAGGTTTAGCCATCTTAGTAGAACACAAGACTTGTGACAGACAGACACACGATGACGGCAACTACTGCGCTAGCATAGCGATGCGCAGGTAAAAACTGCTCACGTCATACCAGCCCGCAGCAGCTGCAGAAAGGTCAGCTAAACAAGAAGTTAAGTACACTGTGTCTCAAAAAAACGTCCCACCTTTCACAAGGGAGTGTAGCAACATGCCTAAGGTAATGTGGGTATTGTCATATGGCTTTTATAGCAAATTTCATACGCTTTCCAGCAGTGCAAACATTTTGAAAATCGATTATAATTTGAGACAGTTTAAAGGTGGGACGTTTTTTTGAGACACAGTGTAGTAGTGGTAAGAATTGCAAAACAAAAACATCAGCAGATGTAATGGACAAGAACGAGATCAGAGAACAAGATGCAGACGGCAGACCTTTGGCAGTACAGTCTGACCACTGTCAGTCACTAATGACTCCTCGCAGCTAGTCTGCTCCACAGTCTGCACTGCTGCCTCAGACTCTGCAGCCTCGACTGACGATGCGTCTGATGTCTGTGATGACTGACACTCGGCTGTTAACAGCTGCAGCTGTCTCGCCTACAATCAGTTCACTCTCATTATCACGCTGGCCGTGTCTGGCAACAACTGCTATGTAAATAGTCTGGCGTCCATCCCTTACGTCCCTTCGGTATGGTATGGTATTGTAGGGTTTAACGTCCCACTTGACACATTATAGTAGAGGCCTGCATAGGTACGGGTCCTGCGGGGGCCCCGCGAGTATTGGGAGGAAGTCTGCGAGGGCCACGCGGGGTCGGGTTCAGCATGACGAGGATCCCGCACGCATGGGGCCTGGGCAGTAAGCATGCCGCGAAGCTGCGAACGCAAGCGGCATTATTTCGGAGACAAATTTACAGGTAAGATGACCCAACCAATAGTGTAATAGCACTGAAGGATGATAGTCTTCCAAGTCAAGGGCCAATCCCACAGGCTCAGCACACTAAAAGGTAAAGAAAAGGATGTAATCAAAAAATTTTCTACATATATCACCAAGTACACCGAAGACACAGAGGCGCTCAGAATACAGCTAAGCCAAGCAAGATCAAAGCCTGATCCATTCGACCGTGTACGAACTACTCATTATATAGGTGTGCAAATGATGTGCACAATTATGATGCACAACACAACAGAGCTGGTCAAATAATCTCTCCTCTTACCCTCCAGACAAACAATCCCCACAGCTCAGATGTTGTTCGTTGGAGGGGAGGGGGCTACGGCCCTTCGGCATACTCACCAGG
>Ga0209363_1000330_pt1 | contig 17565 bp, 10 predicted proteins | sample WorMetexBAHAMAS3_FD_187385 | JGI IMG/M metagenome (GOLD analysis project Ga0209363, IMG submission 187385) | Marine gutless worms symbiont microbial communities from Max Planck institute for Marine Microbiology, Germany - Inanidrilus exumae... | ecosystem: Host-associated > Annelida > Digestive... | reverse complement strand
CCCTCCAACCAATTTGAAACCCGGAATACGCCCATGGACAGCTGTCTAAATGTCAGTGTGTCGTCAGCGACATTTGGACAGTCGCAAGGGCAGCAAGGATATGTTCAGTGTGGCCAGTCCCATACTGAAGGTAGCCAGCCTGATGACGGTCTAAATGTTAGTGTGGCCCACACTGAAAATAACACCCAGCCTCTACTCGACTACGTCTACGTCTTCACATCCAAATAAATTTAGAAACACTTGAAAAGGACTGTAACTGCTACGCTTTGGTGAAGTCAACGGACCAATTTCAATGATTCGTCATAAAACCACTCAGAAAGTAACAATCACAATAATCCTAGAATAACGCTAAAGTACAATCTCAAAATAAAAACACTTTAATTTCGAATTTCACGTCAATAATCTATAGTGGTTGTCATTGGTGAACCTCGATTTGACCTTATTCTGCTGCCCAATAGCAACAGAGTTTTGGCTACGCCCACCAGCCAAATGTGCTGCTAGTACTAGGCAGCCAGCAGCCCGATGCAGGGTACATGGCCAGACGCACTGAATATTCATTTATTTCAGAAGAGAAGCGGCCACGCACCTGCAAGTAAGTAAGTAACTAAGTGACTGTGCGTAAAGATTATAGAGCGCCGACGGGTGAGCGTTTGCATATCTGCTCGATCCATAGAAATTTTATAATCATATACAACGTCTTTGGCTTGATCTGTAGCCATGCCCCGCGGTATCTTATACAAGAGCTGAGCATGTGATGAGATAAGCGACCGGGTCGGATTACAGACTGTACAATAACACAATAAGGTGGACTATAATTACGAACTGCAGTTTCGGCTGCCTCGACTTTAAGTTTGGTAGCTATGTTTATCGTAGCAAACTAGCCCATGCCCCATGGATGACAAATCGGGCGTGGTCAAGTCACTTCAACCGTTCAAATTTTGGTGGGCACCAAGCATTATTATGTCTGGAACGGCTGAAGCTATAGTGGTCAAATTTTGTAAACAGGTCAAATCCAAGCATGTCGATCCCAGCATGTCAAATCCCAGCATGGTTAACTTACTGGTTACTGCTGTTTAACGTCACTTAACATATCAGAGCTGATCAGCGACAAAATCCCAGTATTCTGATGAAAACGACCCTTAAAAGCGGCGTGGTCAGGGTCACGTGATCCACTTTAAATTTTGGGGACCCCAATCATATCTCTGGAACGGTTTAACCTAGAATCGTCAAATTTTGCACACATTTAGAATGTGTCATATCCAAGCCTATAGATGACAAACTACCCGTAAAAGGGGCGTGGTCAAGAGGCGTGGTCAAGGTCACATGACCCGATCTTCAATTTCGATGCCCGCAATCATATTTCTAGGACGAGAGAGTCGCCAAATTAATTTTGTAAGCAGGTAGAATATATCAAATGCTTTTGCCTCAGGATAACAGACTGCCCCGTAATGGGTGTTGTCAGGTTTACCTGAACTGTTTTCTTAAATTTTGCCCCAATCATATCTTTGGAACCGGTGCAATTAGGCAATTCAAATGTGGTGTGCTGATTGATACAGAGGTGTACTAGTGCATGAATGATAGATTACCGCCGAAAGGGATGTGTTCAGGGTTGCGTGACCTTATTAAGTTTTGGGAAGTAAGTAATAATATTTCAAAAACGGTGCAAGATATAGAGACATGGTTGCAATGGATACATAGGAAATCGTGTGTGGCTATCGAATGGCACCATTGCCGGTGCCCCCGATCGACTGACCTTGTCGCCTTTGCTATTTGAAACCTTTCTAGCTCCCATACCTCGTGGAGCATACTGCATAGCACGAATTTAATTCTAGATTTAACTTTTTACCGAGAGCATTGTAAATCTGTGGAACACATTGCCGCTGGACATTGTGAATTTTAATTCACTCTCTAGTTTAAACGTTTTATTATATTGGTTTTCTTAAACGTTTTAACCAACGTATTTTCTTTTTATCCTTTTATGGGCATCCATAAGTGCTGATATCCAGCCTGGTTTATCCAGTTTAAATGTTTTATGTTTTATTGCTATCGTTGCTATTTTATAGTTTAATTCATTTAAATAAATAAATCATTGTCATTGGCACTGTCAATAGCGCGTCGCGCGGTCCCTCTGCAGTAGCTGTGCTTCTTATTGGCTACCTGTCGTCAGTGCGACGTCGCAGCTGTCACTCGAATAATGATTATGAACGGAACCTGAGTAACGTCGTTCGTCATCACGACTGAATGTCGTGAGAAACGCGTGAGGCGTTGTCGTCGTCTTCGGCCAATGCGCCCGGCAGCTGCAGCAACATTCTTACGAACTCGCGTCGCGTTCACACATGTTTACTGTCATCTAGGCCTACAGTGTCAACTAGACGAGCGACGCGTGCATTGCACGTCGTCTTGACAACCTGCCGCATACACTGACTGAGAACGTCATATCTCACGCACCGAACGACTTCCGACGTAATGTGCGAAGAATATACTCAATAGTTGTAACACCGTGTACATTCCGCGAATGTCGTACTGCTTATCGTGGATCTACCCACAACGCGTTTACTTTGCAGTTGCATGTTCATTTCAGATACAAACGATTGGTCGCGATGCCAGTAATTCTAGGCCTAGTATAACTACCATGAGTAGGCCTACTGCAGGACAGTGTAACACAGAGTGTTGCTCATCGTTCAAGTTGGCCTATGCAATATTCGGAGCCTTTCACGGAAAATGGCGCTGTTTGATCTCTATTCGTTTGGAGTGGACTGTTTCATCGGCGGCAAACAAACGTGCTCGTTTACTGTTATTGCGGCGACACGTTTAGTTTGCATGGCGCTTGATTGATCGTTCGTTTATTGTCGATGTTGGCAGCGACCGAAAACTGAAATCCGTGCCGCAGCGCGTTGTCATATCAGTGTATCGAGCCGTCTGCCCTGGATGCCAGCTGTTTTATGGTGAGCGTGGAGTGGACATCCGTACAGCGTGTAACACGCGCTGCAGCTGCTGTCATGCAGCCAGTCGGCAGTCGTGAGGGCCACTCACTCACTCTCTCTCTCTGGACAGGTGCAAGTGGGCAGTAACATCGCTGCGTGGACGGTGATGTAACAAGGTCACGCAGGCCGCTTCAGCTGCAGCAGCAGCGTCGCCTATACCGTGATGCTAAGCGAGAACAGGTGGTTATACTGTTTATCATGACTAGTCTGGTCTGGTATAGCGGCATCAAGGACGAGTGGTGAGAAGTGAACAGACATCGATCAGCAGCAGCTACTGAATGTTGCAGACGACGACAAATTCAACACCACGGCTGACCTTCTGTCTTCAGCCTACTTGGACACCGACTAACTGTACAAGTGTTGTGAGTACAATTAACTGTAAATATATATGAATAACTAACGCCAGCTGCTTTTTAGCGAACGTCAACGTGAAATATATGTTATCACCCGTCGGTCTGTCGTCTGTCTGTCGTCTGTAACTTTCGTGCACCCTACTCAGCCGGTTGAAATTTTTGTCAGTGTTTCTACACCGTTTGGTACCTTGGTATCCGTTGACATTCACCGGAAATTTTACGGAGATCGTCCCTGTGGAGCCCCACCGTCGGGGGGTTTACGCAAGAGGGGTAGCCAAATATAGCGATTTTTAGCCATCGAAAGCCATATCTTAGAAACGGTGCGAGATAGAAGGTAAGTTAGTAATAATCACTAATAGGAAGTCGTATATGAGCTTTCGATTGGTGCCAAAATTGGTGGCCTTGAATGGCCTTGAACGGCGAAATGGTCGTTATTTTGCGTTATTTTACCGAATTTGGTAGTTTCCGGGGCGCATTGCTTAAAAGTGGTTGACAAAGCCATAACTATGGACAATTTACGATTACTATGTCTAGTAGTAAACGTCTGCAGAAAGACCCCGCGACGTCCACGGTATAAATATTCTGTAACTGCAAGGTGGAAATTCTATAGCAGATCATAAATTCAAGACTTAATGCACAGTACTTGCCTAGCTGTCATCTAATTTGTTAAACGAAGTTGGTTCTCTTTTTGGTGTTTTGAAGTACGTGCGCGATATCGTCGTAAAAAGTTCGCATTCGCTATCTCATCTTCTGATGAGTTCTTGTTTATTTCGGATGCGTATCGGGACATCCAGAAGTGCAATGTGCGCCCTATATCTTATGCATGGTGATAACAATAAAGTAGTTGACTTAACATGTTTGTTACTGGCCCGCCTAATGGGTCAGTATTGTTTTGCTCGATGGCATCTGTCGGCGTCTGTCGTCTGTCATTTGTCGTCGTCTGTGACACTGCCGGCGGGCGGACGTGCGGGCCGCCGCTGGGCGCACGGGAGGTCGGGCGGCCGACACTCCACGGCAGGCCAGTCGTGTTACGTCCCGTTAGGGCGACACCTTATTTAGGATAAAATGGCGTTGAGATCACCAAGCAGAGCTCAGCAACTCCATGATGGGATGGCTGACCGTGGCGTAGCGAAAGCCAAACATTTTCTGTGGTTGTAGACTTTCAATTGCTGATTTGACATAGTCTTTTTGACAGTTGTATGCCTTTCCTACGGGGGATGTCTCGCGTTCTGTGGGCGGATCGGGACATCGTCTAGTACAGAGTAGCTGTCCTCTATGGATGTATAGCCCTGGAACAAAAAAATTATCTCGATGCGTTTAGCTAGCCACAGTACGCGAACGTCACATACTGACAACCCGTATGATAAGTCGAACCGGTACCACGTGGGCAAGGCCAGAACGATGCTGTTTTGGCCCTTTTGGGGGATCACGGCGAGCGCGGCAGCGCGAGCCTGTAGTGGGAGTCTGGGACTATGCTTCTAGTGGGGTCCAGGGGCAAAGCCCCTGATCCGGGGTTAGGGGCAAAGCTCCTCTGAAGCTAAAAGCAAATTAAAACCTAGGTGAGCAATATTGCGCTCTGGATTTGACTATTTGCCCTTTTGGTGTTTTCAGATATTTCGTCCGTTACTGCTTACTTGTTATATAGGCCAACCTATGCCGCTAATGCACAAACGTAAATGGGCGCGCTAAAGCGAGTTTATTGGAGTAATTTTGGGGGTTGGATCTTTCATGTTTGGGGCTATCTGTGGCATTTGGGGTGCTTAGCTCACAAGCCACCTTTTGTCCTCGCTACTGCGTTACTTGGTCGGTTAAAATTGTGGAAAATGACTCAGGCGTTTTAAATATGAGCAATCAAACACAACGAACCGTATTTTGGCTCATCCTAAATTAGGCATAAAACTGTACGTATGTGTGGTTGAGATACTCGCTGTCTACGTGTAGGAAGGGCGACAGAGGCGGACAATGGAGACGTTGTTTCGACCAGTTCTACCCAGTGTCACGTACGGTAGTCTGAGTTCCTTGACCGAAACGCGGTGTTCAACGCGGTGTTCCCGATGCAGAAGAAAGCTGCGAAGGAGGCGACGGCACACTGACGTCGAATACTGTGACGATAGTGGGTGAGTAAACTGGTTTTTCAGCACTGAAAGCACGGATGTCGATCCTGTAAGACAGGAAATGTCTACGATTACCTGCAACGAAGAAATGAAAGGCAACGCATAATGTAACAAGAACTCATCAAGAGATGAGACATAGCGAACGTGAACCATTTTACGACGATATCACACACGCACTTCAAAATACCAAAAAAGAACCTATTTCGTTTAGCAAATTAAACGATAGCTAGGCAAGTACTGCGCATTAAGTCTTGAATTTATGAATCTACCACAGAATTTCCACCTTGTAGTTATAGAATATTTATATTATACCTCGTTGGCTTGCAGTAAGCCAAGCTCATTGACGAATAATAGGACGTTCGCGAACAAGCTTCATGCTGCTGATGCTCAACTGGCCTTGGTCATATTGAACAAACAGTATGAAGCTATAATTAGAGCTATAATTCGTCAGTCATACACTTGACCACAGGGGACGAGGTGATTAAATTTTGGAATGTTAAGGTCGGTAAGAGAGAAGCCAAATAATTTTTTAAAACTATAAGTGATTACAGAAATGTTCTTGGCTGCAAACTATCCGTCTTATACTTATACTTTTTTTAATGATTTTGCTTTCATCATTCAATTCTAGCATAAAGGGTATTTAAATTATTGGCTCTATTTTATATCTTTTCTTTTACGACCGGCCATTTTTGCATGTGAGTAATCTGGAAGAAAACTTATTATTTTCTACTTTAATTCTTGGCTCAGTTTTCAGCGACTAACGACTATGTTGTCTTTTGCGGGCATACATTCTTACTTACTTAAGACAGCGGCGCCGCCTGGCGAGCGCCAACATCAGCTGGTACTCAACTGACCATGGTCATATTGAACAAACAGCGGTAAATAATAGGAATACTGATAAAAATTGGGAGTTACACCCTATGATTCTAAACTGTCCATGTCATGTATATGGTATCATCGTAAGTGATATATCGCTAAAAACTAGATGCCTTGAGCTACATTTTTGTCGCAGACAGTTTAGGTGTATTTTCAACCACTTTTACGCAATGCGCCCCGGAAGCTGCCGCATTCGGTGAAATAATGCAAAATAAGGGCCATTTTGCTGTTCAATGTCATTCAAGGTCACCGATTTTGGTACCAATCGAAAGGTCATATACGACTTCCTGTTAGTGATTACTAATTTACTATACTAACTTAACTCTTATCTTGTACCGTTTCCGACATATAGCCTCCGAAAGCTCCAAAATCGCTATATTTGGCTACCCATCTTGCGTTTAAACCCCCCAACGGAGGGGTTCCCCTGGAACGATCTCCGTAAACTTTTCCTTGGATGTCAACGGATGGCCAAGGTACCAAACGGTGAAGAAACATTGCCGAAAATTTCAGCCGGCTGAGTAGGGTACACGAACGTTACAGACAGACAGACAGACAGACAGACGACAGACAGACGGGCGATAGCATATAGCGAACGTGAACGAACTCCTATTCTCATGAGTGCATATAGTGGCGAAGCAATGCCGGTGAAGTTCTCAACGAATCTTCGGTAATAACCACGCGTACCGAGGAACGCACAGAGTTCAGTGAGGTTTCGATTTCGACATCATGGCCAAGTTCGGATCGACTCAAACTACATTCAAAGTTATGCCCATCACTGAACACCACAAGGAGCGTGTTGCATGTCTCGAACTAAAGTCAACTAGTAGTTATGTCTGCAAGCTTAGTGAATCAGGCTCGCAGGTCTGTTCAGGCATGCCGAAGGCTCTGCTGTGGTAAGCTTTAGTGTATAGATGCCGCACTTGATGACTGTTAACAACACAGAATGTGGCTGCGTGCATGTAGCATTTGAACTTGTCAAAAATGTTACGGAAATGCGTAGCAAATCTGTGCAAGTGCAAGGTAAGCTGCGCTTTTATAAGAAGCCTTTATAAGTAAGTAAGTAAGTAAGTTATATTCATTAACACATGACAAAAGCATATGTGATAGTACATGAGATACTGACATATAGAAATAGGCAGAAACATAATAGAACTTGCAAACCCAGAATGATTGTGTATTCCAATAGTACAATCAAACAATACAATAGTATGGGATTATTACATAAAATTAAAGAAACAACGCATGACGAAAGATCTCTTGTAAAGATCTTTGGCACATGAGGCCATGAGGGTAGAGTAAAGTCATGCCCCCTACTGCGCAAATGTTCAAGTTGACTTCTGACTGGAGAAGCAATGGATACAGACAGTAAGCCTTAGAGTGTGGGCTATTTTATCGAAAAGAGCCATTTATTACTCAGTATTTCAGTATTCAGTGTTTGTGAAGAGGAAAACAATACAGGAATTTCATTTGTGACACTTTGAAAGGCATTTCCTTTTCAGACTTGACTGTACTTCGTAGGTTTTCTGTGCATAAATACAGCCCTGGACGTGTTGCGAGTGTACTAATAACGCCGATGACGTTGCATTTCATCGTACGGTGAGTCATGTTGTCGCGATGCAGTGGGTAGGCCTAAGTGTTGCAAAACTGTGATACGAGGAGAGGCGCGGATAGAGAACAAGACGCTTATAGGTCTAGCTGTCGCAGACGAACTCGCGACAAATGCGTTGCGTCCAACGTGTTGTAAACAAAGTGATAAATTTGCATGCCATGGTCGAGCTAATTTGCCAACAATTGACGCGGCGAAAAATTAAAAAATCGGCTAAGTTCAGAGTTTGGGACAAGGTTTCAGAGGAAAATACTTTTTAGATGTACCCGAATTCTCTTGCAACATACTGTAGGTCTGTATAGGATAAGCCGATCATAGCGCGAAGCGCGGTAAAAACCTGGGCAGTGATATATTGCCGCTTAAATCATTACAGTATCAGCGAATTGCCATATTTCGAGACGCTGTCTTTTAAAACGGTTGTACGACTGTGAAATCGAAACGATGAATTCTGCAGTAATAAAAATCCACGTATATGGCAACGCGTCTTTTTTCGCATACCCAATGTAATTGATATTGTGACCATTCGAGAAAATGCAAGAACTTTGCTATAATCCCACAAATAGCCTGTATACCCTGTTGCTGCATGACCACCGCCCACTACAACAAATCACGTGACCATTTTTCTCCCGTACTGCCTTCACGGACTTTTGCCTGCACCGTTTCTTCGAGCTAATCGGTTTTTGTTTTTAGTTTTCCCTTATTTTTGTTTTTTTTGTGCCGTGCGCTAGCTAAGCTGGCCATTTTGTCAGCTTTTGAGCGCACGTAAATATATCGTATCGTATCATATAAAGTATAAACCTATACTGGAGATGCTCCGTCTCCGTCTTAAGAACTGCCCAGCGTACAGCAGTTAGTAAAATAGCCTTTTCATAGCAGAGACCTCTAGTGGCGTATCCACATCAACTACATGTACATGTATTACCATACTAAATGTGGATGCAACAAAAAATGCAGACTCTGCGCATGTATCAATCACTAATTGTCATCAACATATCAACATCACAGTGAGCTGTTATGTTGATGACGGTTCACTTTATCTGTGTAGAATCTGTATTTCTTTTCACATCAAAATTTGGAAGTAGTTGGTATGGATACGCCACTAGAAGTCTCTGCTATGAAAGTGGTCTATAAAAATAAACTGTGTAGATACCGCGGTATTTTACTATTTTCGATACAGCACGGCGTGCATCTCCAGCGCCCCCGTCCTGTGTGCACGTGTCCCGTCGTCGGTCACGGTCAGTGAGTTCGTCGTAGCTCGCTCGTCATCCAGCGCCTCGGCCGTCCTCGGCCGTGCCAAGTCGTCGAGCTCTGCGGCCATCTTCACGCATCGCCGGCGTCAACGGGGCACGCACCGTGTCCCCAACACGCTGACTAAACGTGTGCCGGTGTTCACGTCCGCGGCTCGCAATAACTTTATTGGCTTGCGCAATTCTACAACAGTACGTATCGGATGTGAAGCTCATTGGCCGGTTAACATATACCGCTGTTTCAGCTACTCGTACTGGAGACGCTCTTTTCTTTTCGGAGTCATTGACCGAAGTCGTTCGTGGTAGCGTATTGCGACTGTGCAAAAAGTACCGGTAGTCGGTTTGACCACGGTGTGATACGGCTGGTCCGACGTTTCGTTGAAAAATCAGCCCATGTGGTGGACGACGTGTTGCGAATTAGACGGTCGGTTTTGTCGTGAGTGTGTCGGCGAAAACTGCACGCGACAAAGTTCGACGACGTCTCAGCGGTGATGTACCTCAATCTGCCGAGCTCCGGACTCGGTCGCGGTCGCGTCTGGCGGTCGCAGGCGTGGGTCGGCGGTGCGCAGTCCAAGAAGCCGTGGCTCGGCACGTTGAACTCGGAGACGCGGGAGACTGCCGGAGATAGGCGGCGATCGAGCGGCGGCTCGTGCCCGTGGGCCGAGGGACACGACCTGCCGTACATTCAGCAGCTCAACATGTCCGACAAAGACGCTTTTCGCGACTCGCTCATCGACTTCCGGCTGCCGTCGCCGACGACGCCGTCGCCGCAGACGTCACGTGATTGGAGTCAGCATCCGCAGAGTCACGTGACGTCGTCGCCGGCGGCTCCCGATGACGTCACTGCTGAAGTCAAACCATGCAGCGACTCGTTTGAAATAATTCACAATCCGTACGTGATGCGTGCCTATATACAGTCCCTCTGGACAGTGGGCATATTACGTCAGCCCCCTTTTGCATGTGTTTGGGATGCGTCTACGTCGGGTAGAATGCGAGGTTTCCGTTGGCAGTTTCATATTGTTCATGTTTTCTATGCTGAACAAATCCTCCGTGATGTATGAAAATGTCACACTAGAGAATTTATGTATATACACTTTGAGTGCAGTGAGATATGGACTGCGTACACTTTCCCCATTTGTGCTTGAGCATATCCTAGCTTATACGTGCTATATATTCTGAAATGTTTCAAACAGCTGATGTGATTTTCAAGGTCACTGAAGGTCATTTATACTGGTGCCATTCGATGATTGGACAGGCTACATATGATTTGCTGTTAGTCTTCCATTATAACTGTCTCTGTCTTTTACCGTTTCCAAGAAATCGCATATTCACGAAAATTTCCAGAGGTGACGTGACTGAACACACCCTATTTGGGGATAATATATCATGCATACGTTAGGCCACGGCCAATCTGCACATTCGTTCCAAAGGTGTGATAAGGCCCCAAAATTTAAAAGTGGGGTCACATTATCCTGACCATGCCCATTGAGATGGTTTGTCATCGGAAGGCTAATACTTTCTATGGCCTATCTGTACTAAATGTTATCCATTCCAAAGATATAAAGGAAGACTTAATATTTAACAATATGGGTGATTTGGCATGGTTATGGTTATGGTCACTTACAATCATCGGTAATCTCACGCCGTTCGATAGCGCGCACACAGCATCCTATTCACCACTCGTAGAATCTGTGTCTGTCTTGTAGCTTGTAGGCCTACCATTTTCGAGATATGGCGAGTTATTTGTCGAAAGTCGCATTTTCCAACTCCATGTTATTTGGCGTCCCCAGTGGGAGTGACCGCATTGGAATTTCTTCAAGACATTTGGCGTCAGACTAACTAGAGTACCTAGGTTACCATGTGGCGTTATTTGCGTGACGATGTGTTTAGCAGTTTTGATAGAACACCGGCTTGTGACAGACAGACAGACAGACACAGGGTCATATCAGTCAACTAGTCAGCCAATCAATCATTAATTTTTAGAATGGCCGAAGTGGCGCAGCCACTGCAAGGACCACAAATAGCATATAGTCATAGCATATATACCGCGCTGGTAGCGTCGCGCGATGAAAGTAATTAGTCACGTTACCGCATGCGGCGCGTCAAGGATAATAGAAAGTGTTTTTTGTGTAGAACGTTCTCTCATCGTTGTGATTAAACAGTGCTACAGCCGACTGTCAGAGAAAACAAATGTGTGGGTTCTTAACAAAACTGGAATAAAGACGGAACTGTTAGACGCTGCCAAAGCAAGGAAGCTAGCATACTATGGTCACACCATGAGAAAACAAGGGAGTTGCCTGGAGAAAGGGATAATGCACCGAACAATGCCAGGTGCACGCATGCGAGGAAGACCACACACGTGATACGGCCTGGATGGACAACATCAATACGTGGACAGGACTCCCCGTGGAAGAGTCAATGAGAATGACAGATGACAGAGATAAATGAAGAAAGTACGTCCATGGTGTGGCCAACTCTCGGATCGAGGACGACGAAAGAACAGAACATTGCGTAGTTAATAAAACTAGATAGCCCTCACTTGAGGTCGCGCCGACCGCTTTAGCAGCTATAAGTCCGACAGGCTCTGCCCACGCGTGGGCTAGTCAGTCGTTTCGTCGTAATTTTTAATCTCATCCGTCAGAGGCCGCCAGCAGTGAAACCATTCACCATGCGGACTACGTTAGCCAGTGATGTTTCTTCTTGTGTGATCTTGAACCTGTGACCTTGACCCACAAACTTGAACTACATAGGATCAAGATGAACCATCGTGTCAAATGTGTACGTTAAAGGTTATTTTCTTCTACAGAAATTGCTCCCCCCACACACAGCCAACAGACTGCATTAAGCGACCGCATAAGCGATCAACTTACTACATTAGATTATGTCGTTCTAGAGCTCCGCTCCAGTCCCGGCTCGCGCTTGTGCTCGCCTTGTTGTGTGCTTCGCCCAGCGTTACGTCGCATGGCAGCTTGACGCCGTATGCGTGTGTTGGCTGTGCAGTGAAGAGAACGAGATCGAGAGATGTATTGGTATCCTGGACGAGATCCTCGATCTGTACGACGCCGATGACGACCACGACGCCAAGTTGTATCCGTCTCCGTCCACTCAGCCTCCTCCCGATGACGTCACGTCCTCGCACCTGCTGCCGCTGCGGTCGTGCGCCAAGACCGCAGTGCGCAACCTCGAGCTACGCAGGTCCATGTCCGCAGGTTAATATCTGCACATGTAGCTCTTACTCGCGTCTCTCATCTGTCACTGGCGTTTGACTTATACGCTATTGCGTCCTTCCATCGTTTGCCGTTTGAGCAAATACTAACTGACCTTACTGTCGCCACCGGCAAAATATTATGGCCGGCGGCCTATCACAACCTGTGAGATTGATGGCTTGTGAATCGATAGTTTCCCCCTCCCCCATTACTAGTTGCCAGCAGCCCGCAAAAGTGCTGCCGAAAGCAAGTAATTGGGGAGGGGAACTCTCGTTCCCCTACAGGTTCACGGCCACTATGCGTTAGTCTTTACACGGTGCTCTACGATACGGTATCGTAGAGCACCGTGTAAAGACTAACGCATAGTGGCCGTGACGATACGATACGATACGATACGGTAGAGATTAACGTGCGCTCAAAAGCTGACGGGATGGCCAGCTTAATCTAGCGCACGGCCCAGAAACGAAAAAATAAGGAAAAATAAAATCAAAAACCGAGTTGTTATCCCGGTGTTTTGTGACGGTGAAGGCTAATGGGTTCTAGTCGTATGTCGTCGTTAGTCTCGATCAAAGAAGCTACTGTACGTTAAGCAGAGTTAATAATGAGAACCATCTTTGTATAGGTCGCAACCACTTAGACCGACTAGCCTGTCCATCGGTTAGTGGGTCAATCAATCAATCAATCAATAGTTTCTTTAGTAAAAGTTGGCATACGCCACTTGTACAATAAAGACACAAACATAAATGTAAAAAAATACGGAAAACGATAATAAAACACAAATGTCAATATTTCTGCTAGAACATTGTGTATGTGTAAGTTGTCAATAGCTGTTTTTATATAGCATTCTTATCGTATAGGTTGTTTTTGTTGTAAGAGATCTGTTTTTGCGGTCTTAAGCTGTATACTGAGTCACTGTCACACCTGTCAGGCAGATATTGGAGAAGGACAAGCAGTAGTGTCAATGGTTCGACCCAGACCGCCTGAGAACAAATGGCAAGTTCTGCGTAACAGCAAATTTGCGGATTTGCTTAGTCGTTGACTGTTATCTGAGCCGGCAGTCCGACCGAAGAACAGTAGATTTACTAGATTTCGGCAGTGGTTCCCTAAAGTTGAAGGTTCTACACCCCTTCTTATTTTTTGCTCCCGTGAGTGAAACCAGTGAAAATGTTTGAGAAAAACTGATAACAGTCCGAAGAGCTGGTCGGACTGTGAAAATATGGCGACCATCAAACAAGCCTGGAGGACAGGAGACGTCAGAAACTGTCGAGTTAAGTTGGATTTTCTGGTGAATTATATCAAAACATCTGAAGAGATTATACGGTACTTCCATTTTGCAACGAAGACTATCCTTTTCCGGGGATACATTATATTAACAGGGTCAAGGTTCCCTAGAAACAATGGTATTTATGCTATTTCCTCCGCATGGATTTAAAATGCAGGACTGGAAAATAACGAAACAAATAAGGAGAAATGGAAAATCAAGGACTGGAAAATAACGGAGCAAAAACAATATTATTAAAGCGCAATGCTGGCAACAGATTTGAAGTAGTGTACTGGAAAAATATTAGACATTGTTGAAAATTAAGTTGCATCTCATTTTGTTTAACGCATCACATCTACTCTTCACACTTTATCCGTTCGATCGACGCACGGCCAACAGTCAGTGATACTGTACTTTAAAGTTAAACCATGCAGGCTCGATGGCGATCAACGTGGATGCAACAAGTAGGCCTATATCTTGAGATATAATAATTTTTTATTATATCTTTATTCGGTTAATCAGTTATCAGGCGTGCATTTCCAATTCGTCGAATTTCAGTCCGGCGATGCTGCATTAACGCAGCATAAAGTTTGCTATAAGGCACTGAAGGCCCATTGTAGCCTACGCCGCCCAACGACACGACACACGAGACAGGTTGAGTAATCGTATGCAGTCGAACAAGGCGGTGTCGGTCGCGATATGGCAGCTTTATTGAACGGTGTACAACGCCTATACGCTACCTGTAGGCTAGCCTATGTTATTAGGCCTGTTCACGTGGACAGTAGGCCGCCATTATGACAAAGTGCTTCGAGTCGAATGCACGTGTAACATAATCTTACAACAATGTGATTTACTTCTCACCAGGAGAAGCATACTACGGAGTGGACCAATAAAAGTGAATTCTTACTGGTTTCTCGAGAAATTGCGCTAAAATATGTGCCAACAAAAGCTTGTTTTTGTTAGATTTGAATGTAAAGTAAAGTAACTAAAGTAAACAGTGTATAGCAGTTAGCAATAACTTATGCCTCACCGCTACGGGAAACTCACATGCCATATGGAATCACACAGTGTTACCTGCCACCCGGCAGAGGTGAGAATCCCGCCTTTACCCCAGCCGAAGCAGGATACTCGATTTGGCGACCCCGAAGGGATGCAGGGCTGAGTTGAACCTGTAGCGCATACAACGTCGCACAAGAATAGGCCTATATAATATTGTAGACTACTAGGCCTATGAAATATTCTGTTATTTACATGTATAGGACGTCATTCTTGACGCCAAGCTGAGACACTCGTAAAATAAGTAAAGATAACAAAATTCTAATTGAAAATTTGACTGCTTGAGAGAAGAAAAAAGAGTTGGGTGCGAAGAAAATGTTAAAGGTATTTCTTGCTAAATATGTTATATATAGGAGTGGACTTCAACGTCTTTTAAAACAATAGTCATGATTTTTAAAACAGTCGTTTTACACACTCCAGTAGACAATAGTGACTCGCCACAGTGTACCATAACATTATAACAGTAAAATAATTTGGTTACATACTGCTGTTTATGAATCTGTCAAAATACCAGTAAAACTAGGCCTATATTGTTTTTCGCACATATTTTGGTGTTACTAACCTCATAATAGTAAAAATGATGGGGTTAACTTTTTCCTGGCCCACTCTGTACATTGATAGTGTGATGTATAATAAAAATGGCAGAAGATGAACGCTGATGAAGTTACGAGGGATTTTTTTCACACAGTTTCGCGTTTTTTATTGTTTGTGACTTTGCTTTTAGTTCTTGCCCACTTCTGCACTGTACGTCTCGTTAATTTCAAGTGAATGCAGAGCAAGAACACCAGGAAGTTAAACAGAGTCGAAATTACAGACAACTGCTGTTATTTGACATCTTTTGCAATGTCCTATCCTATTTATTAGGTATAAGTTATAACGCATTTTGTGGTGGTAATAGACACAGACAGCCTGACTATCTCAATAAACGACTACTTTTGCAGTTCATACGGAAATCACTGAAGTGGAAGAAACAAATGATGCAGTTGAAGTATCGTCGCTCGATCACATCAGTAACAAGGTAAAAATTATCGTTTCCTTCACACGTTGACAGAACAATAACATTCTGAGTTCTATACATGTAGCTAGCCAACCTAGTGTGAGTTCATATGCTAGTGCATAGGCGTACATTGTCTCGCTTAATAGATCCGAACTTCAAAGTTCATATACAGGCCTACTACATTATACTCAGATGTATGATTGTCAAAGCTAACCTATCGGTTTGACTCAGTTAAATTTATGACACACGCGAGTACACAATGTTCATATAGGATGGTGCAATACGACTTCTCTTGGTGCTGTGGCATGTGTACTCTCTCGGGTGAGCATACCGCACACTACAACGACGGAAATGCATACGCCCATATCACGACACTGTTATTCATTGCGAAGTATTGTATTGAGTATGTCTGTGTGCGCGTGTGTCTGTCTGTCTGTCTGTCCGCGAGGATATCCCCGGAAATACACGTGCGATCTTTATCAACTTTTTGTGCATGTTGCCTATGGTCGTGGCTCGGTCATCCTCCGGCGTCGATACGATACATACGATATGTACTTCCGGTTTGTGGATGACATCATGTTTTTTTCTATAATGGGCCGTATAGCGGTATGAATTTCGCTACGAACGACCAATTTCGCTTAAATTTACTTCTTTACCACAAAGTCGAACAGAATTCAATTTCATTTATAAAGGGCATAATTTTGACTATTTCGAAATTACTCGAAAACTACAGTAAAAGAAGAATAGAGAAATTTAACGATTAGTGGCAAGAATGACCCAAACGCACGTCGCCATAGCTATTGTTACTATGGTAACAGTGAACGTTGGCGGATAAACAAATACTTGTGACTTTGATGCATGGATGTTGGAAAGAAAAGTTAATTTATGCTACGGTTAATGGGACTTAGGTTAAGGAAGTATATAGAGTTACGGGAGAGTTGAGCCGCTGAAAATTATAGTGGTCCATCTGCGAATATACCAAAATTGGATGGGCGGTGCGATTGCACAGCACGGGCAAAGTCTGATATCTACGATTGCCTTGTTACAGTTAAATCATTCCCAGTAGTTATGCATTGTTGACTGACTGGTAAATTCACGATAACGTCCATATTCAGAACAAGTTCCGAATCACTCCCGACAGTTAATCAACTTTTCTGTGACCCAGACCTCATGGAAAATTTTGTGCCTTCATGCTGACAAAGAGACAAACAAATGGCAACAGTGGCGGATGCAAAAATGCTGATGGCTGATGGCATGTTAACTGTCGCTGCGCATGCGCACATCAATGCAATCTGCCGGTGCGTGACGGCGTGTAGGCCTACTTGTCGGTCGGTGATGAACAATCAGTCGATAATTGATCGCATGTGCGACAGCAGGCAGCAAAACCGTTTCAGCCAGCTTGCGTGACTGAGGCCAATGACACACGGCCCAGAAATCGGCGCCGAAATTTCTTCCGCGGTTATCCGGCGCGCTACTTCTCCGTGCCGATTTCTGAACAGTGTGCCACCGGCTTTAGACGATTCGCTTGATGAACGTCTCGAGGTTCGCGTGAGTCACACGGCGCGGTCCGTTTCGACTTGCGGTTCAGCTAAACCTCGACGAACTCGGCTGGTCTTGTGTCGGCGGTTTGAGTTTCCGTGGCTTTATCGCTGTTGTACTTGGTCTCGTTGGGTATCAGCAGCAGCGAAAGCAAAAGTGCTAGGCCTATATAGAGAAAATGCGGCCACTGCGACGCCGGTCCCAGTCTGGGGTGGCGAGATTGGTCGACGCTCTGACGTGGTGCATACCCGCCCTGTCGCTGACCAAGAAGCGTCTGCGGCCGCTAGACGTCGGTCAGCTGACGCTTAACTGCTCCAGGTCGGCGG
>Ga0209363_1000329_pt1 | contig 17590 bp, 9 predicted proteins | sample WorMetexBAHAMAS3_FD_187385 | JGI IMG/M metagenome (GOLD analysis project Ga0209363, IMG submission 187385) | Marine gutless worms symbiont microbial communities from Max Planck institute for Marine Microbiology, Germany - Inanidrilus exumae... | ecosystem: Host-associated > Annelida > Digestive... | reverse complement strand
TAAAACTTACTGCAAACACTGACACCGAACAAAATAACATCAGCAAATCAACATTTCCTGTAGGCCCTATGTGTTAGTGAACATTTTCACATTTGATGAATTGTGGAACGTAACTTTTTGTCACAAACCAAGGCGTGTTTGTAATGTATGGCGACAAAACTCGTGCTATAAGTTTTACAAGGTAGTGTAGACACATTAGTTAGGTGAGGTGGACAACTAAGCAGTCATGCAATGTCAAATTATGTGAGGAATTTTAATGCCAAAAATTATTAAAATCAGACAACTATTTCTCAACCTATAGCCAATAATATAAGTGGGTGTTTTTTTCTGAAACACGGTGTAGTCACTCGCAAATGTCATACCCATCATTAACTGTGCAAAAATTCAAACAATAAACTTTATTCACAATATAAACAAGCTTTATTTACAAAACAAAATGACGTAACTATGACGTCATTTTTAAGCTGGTACATGGTTTTTGAAATATTTTCAAAGAAGATTTTTAATCAATAACAAATACACATTGGCATGTTCACTTAGAAAAACATCTTTCAAAACTATAACTCGTACCATTTTTGCACATAATAATGTAACTTGATAAAATTTACTTCTTTAGTGTCAAAATCGTCCTCAATAACCGAGAAAATTTTCCCTTAAAACTCTTGAGCCGTTTCAAAGATATTGCAGTTTTTCTAGTGGGGTCTTTTTTATTGCCACACCCTGTAGAAATACCCGACAAGCTATTCACTCCTACTTAACCTTCCTTCACCGCACGTCGCTAACACACATCACACACACCTACCAATTCGCTTCCTCTCCCTGGGCAAGCGCACTGAACCACTATATGTTCTCACTGCTGGGGTCCAGATTAGGCTGGACCCGTGAAGAACACACGAACGAACGAACCTAACCTCAACCTAACCCTACCCTACCCCTAAGCCACTCTCCCCGAATTTTCAGAAATAGCCTATCCCTTTAACGAAAAATGTCCTAAATTTGGAAGACATAGCCACTTTGTTACATGAAATACACAAAACATGACTGCTGGCAAATCGATAGAGACTGACAGGATGAGAAAATCGTTTCAATAGAATGAGTGATCATACACAATGACAAAAATTCTTCAGATACATGACATACCGTGTCCTTAAACGCCGCCATTTTAACAACAGGATTGTCCACAGATATTCAATTTATTCAGAGATCTATTTGTCGGTTTTCTCTCTGCAGGAGTCACACATTGCACTGAGGTGAAATTTAGCATGGATAAGTAAACCACAGGTCCAATACGCACACCCAATTCCACTTCAGTCGGCGCAAAGATGGGGCATCAAGCCCCAAAACCGTAATTTTTGCGAATGTCAGGGAAAAACGCCCCATATGGGCATATCCTTGAGAAGTATTCACAAAATTTTCACAAATTTAGCTGTGTTCAATTTTTTCCTCTCTGTTATTAGCTGGCATCACCACAACATGTTGATTTTTTACATGTGTCAACATTGGGGATTTTCACCCGTATCGGCGACGCATTGCACCAATCAATCTGAAATTTGGCAGTTAACTGGCATCGTACTTCTTGTTTAACACTATGCATGTAACAGATCATTTTCTTAGTTCACAGGGAAAACATACTCAACCGCAAAAAAATAAACAAATTTCTATGATCTGAGAACTTGTTCACTTGCAACTACAAATAATGAATTTACAACATATTATAGAAAATCAGTTTTTGATCTTCCCACGGTACAATGCCTGCATTTTAGAAGTGAACCAATTCAATATCTTCTGCTGTAAAGTTTTCTCTGCATGCAGTATACCAAAAGTTACAAACAGCTGAGCTAGTGCAAAGGGACCATGCGACATGCCATGTTAGATGCCTACAAAAGCCTAATGTTATTGACATAATGCCAATATCAACCTGTAAACAAAACACGTAACATAAATTTATAACATACACACATCAATGACAAGCTCAACTGTCATCGAAAAAGCACAATATGCTAGCCCCTTGGTGCACCGTATACTAGTACATTTTAATCTCGGTTACTTATAGCAGCAGTTAGGAATTTACTTTGAAACTATGACTGATGATCACTTAAGAGAACAAAAGGTAAGTAGACCAAAAAATATTAGAAACTGCAAAACACAAACGATTAGCGGACATTTATTTCCAGATAGTACCATTTGATTCTGGCGCTGTGTACGTGACTAGTCAAATAAAAATTAGGGAACTACAAAACGTAAGTAAGTAGATGGCTTATATAGCACCAAAGTCTTTAGAACAATCAGGGTGCAATTGCATAGACGAAGATATTCTAGGCAAGATGGACAGCCAAGAGGGATGGGCCGACTGAAAATAAAAAGTCTTTAGATAACGTCTCAAAGTGGGAAGTGACTTAGTTTCATAAATACTGACAGGTAACGAATTCCAAACTCTTGGAGCAGAAAACCGAAAAGCACGACATCCAAATATTGATTTGCGGCAGGGGAATAAAAGCTGATGAGAACTGGATGAGCAGAGACCTCGCAGGTTCGTAATGTTGCAGGTCAGAAAGATGGGCGGGCGATGAGTGCAAAACTTTGAAGGTCATGGTGGCAAGTTTAAAATGTACATGCCATTCAGTAGGAGTTGTGTGAGAAGTTCATCTTAAGACAGTGGAGATATACAAGTACGCTAGTACAAGACAACATGAGCCGCTGCATGCTGGATACACTGAAGACGAGCTGTGTGCTTAAGCGGAGTGCCATACACAATAGACTTCTGCTGATCAAGGCGAAAAGAAATAAGTGCTGATGCGATGGAGACAGCCATACGATCATCTAACGATGGACGAATTTGCCTAAAAGAACGAGTGCGATAAAAGCAGGAGCTTAATAGAGCCTTAAATTAAGGGCCATAGTGAGATTGGAATCAAGCGTGGCACCAAGGATCTTAATTTTATCTGACAGTGGGATAACTGTACCAGCCACATTGACAGATTTAATCCAGGACAGAAATTTTAGCCATTATGGTGTGCCAAACAAAATATCAATTCTACTGAAAAAGCACATCGCTAATAATCTGATCACTGTCAACTAATCAATGCAATTGTTAATGACCAGTCAACGAAAACAGCCACAAAACAGTTCTATTTCATTTACCAGCTGAGAAATCCTGCTAGTGTTATACAGTGACCTAATGCACAGTGCTGGATTATGGCTTCAGTCAAGTATGCAAATTATAGAATGACATAAATGACACCACACAATAGCCTTGGTATTCCATTTTTGTCACCAAAGCTGTACGAAATTACCATGGGGTAACCCTCCAACAGGGATGCCAAACCATGGTATAATATTTCTGCAAATAACTTTTAACTTGTACTTAGAGAACTAAAATTTCACATCTAATTCCAATTTTACTTACCAGAAAAAATCTAATTTAATTCCAAATTTCAATTTTACTTCAACATTGATATGGCCAATATTCTACTTTTGTTATTCAACGATGATCACAGTTAACAAGTAAATAATCACCTACCTATTTTCCATAACTGTCCACACTAGAGGTGTGCTACAAAAAAACTGATTATTTGATTGAGATAATGTTTTACGTCCCACCCAACACAAAATGTGTCATTTTGAGGACGTTCTGCCCAGCCAATCTGTTTAGTTCTGAAAAACTTAAATACAACAAAAGCAAACATGCATCCATAACAAAACATAATAAACATTATTATAACGCATTAAAAACGAGGGCCAGGTATGGCTACCTCCTACCTGTGGCCTGGAATAAGAAGGGACCTATTCTGGAAAGAGTAAACAGATAAGTTCAGCAGTAAATGCATATAAGTACATAAATAAGTAAGAAAACAAACAAACAGAAAAAAAGTAAAGATGGAAGTGAGCAAACATACACCTAATATAGCACCCAAATCAACACATCAATCATGGTGCATTACTGCCCCGGAGCCTGTGCGGGGTGTACTACAAAATACCCATAAACAGAATATCATTCCGATGTGCAGTAGTCATAACTTGTCATTAGTCTTTTCATTTGTTACCCTTACAGCACTCAAGGGCATTGGCAATGGTGCCATTCGATAGGCCATACACGATTTCCTATTAGTGTGCCATTGCAACTAAATTAACAAAATATTACCCCTTGTATTAAAACTTTAAGGTCACGTGACACTTCACACATCAGAGGTAATATATCATGCCAATTCCAAAGAGATTATTCAAGCAATTTTTTTTAAATTGGTCACGTGACCCTGACCACGCCCATTAAGGAGTAGTCTGTCATCGAAAGCCAAACACTGGATATATTCTACTTGCCCACAAAATTTAGCGACTGTCGCTGCAGCTGTTCTCGATATGACTACGGATATCAAAATTGAAAATGGGTTACGTGACCCCTACCATGCCCTCTTAGGGGTGGTTTATCATAATAGGCTAGAATATGATATAGTCTACCTATGTACATAATTTGACGACTCTAGCTTCAGCCGTTCCAGAGATACCATTAGGGCCCAAAAATAAAAATAAGTCATGACGCTGACCACACCCATTTTACAGGCGATACATCCTCTGTAAGCTAAGACTTGATATAGCCTAGTGATACAAACTTTGATTACTCTAGCTTCGGCCATCCCAGAGATATGGTTGGTGCCCTCCAAAATTTAAATGGTCACATGACCTCACCACGCACCTTCCAGAGATTATTTGTCTTGCTCGGGCTAAAACAACTTGCTACTGTTAACCTGCCTACCAAACTTGAAGTATCGACCACCGCCCACCACAAAGATATAAAAGGCGATGCCAAACATAAACGTAGGGTAGTTTAGGGTAGTTAGAGGGTCACTCAAAATCACTGTAAATAGCGCCATTCGACAGAGTGCATACAAGTTCCTATTAGCATTCCGCAGTAACTATGTAACTATCTTGCACCGTTTCTGAGATATAGCAAGATATTTGTCCAAAATTGTTGATCTGAACATACTTTACCTCTATTTGGCACCCTCGTTTGGGGTTACACCGTCGGAATTTCGCCAAGATTTTTCGCATCCAAAAACTAGAGTCGCCATGCTATCGTATAGGGGGTTGTTTTTATCATCCTAAGCATAGCCATCTTTGTAGAACTCTGACTTGTGATAGACATACAGACAGACGAATGGACATACACACAGTGATAGCATACATTGCGCTAGCATAGCGTCATGTGATAAAATATGAAATAAGGCTACTTATTGAATCTAAGTTCAGGTCACAGTTGTTAACACGTTTTCACTATCCGCTGTAAAATGTGACAAACTTTATTATCAAAAAAGACCCCCAAGATTGCCTGATTTTTTAATCTCTAGTCTGGTGCGATGGCGCAACAGGTAGAGCGTTGAACTTGCAATCAACAGGTCATGGGTTCAAGCCCAAAGCTACATAATAACCTTGGGCAAGTTGTCCACACCTATGTGCCTCTATCACAAAGCAGTATAACTCGGTACTGACCAAGGAACAATAATGCTCTGCAGCTGGGAAGGTAACCGCAGGCCTGGCGGAAAGTAATGGCAGCCTACCACGAGGTGAATGACTCAGTCACCTGCAGGCTGACTGCCCAGGCCCAAAGCTCAATATCATGTATGGGAAGCTTTTACCTTTTTTTAGTCTGGTTCATGTGTTTAATATAACAATTATTGACTACTAGGTCACAGTTCATTACATATTATGGTATGTAGACATAGGATTGCCATGTATGGATATGTACATCACTCCCATTCACAGACGTACTTGTTTAAAAGATTTAAGCTGTTACCCGGTTTTCGGCCCATTCTATTTTTAGACCGAGGTTATTATGGTGGCATTTTCAACCCGCTAGGTCACCAAAGTATTTCTACTTCCGGTCATTTTCGGTCCGTTAACTTTTTGCATGCTCAACTGGCCTGGGTCATATTGAAAAAACAGCATGGAGATAAAATTAGACTATAATTACAGCTATAATTCGTCAGTAATACACTTGACCACAGGAAACGAAATAATTAAAATTTTAGAATGTCAAGATCGGTGGCAGAAAAGCAAAATCATTGAAAGACTATAAGTGATTAAAGAAATATGTTCTTGGCTACAAACTTTCGTCTATTCAACCCATGAGGCAGCCAAGAACGTATTTCTGTAATCAATTATAGTTTTCTTATTCTTTTTTAGCTTTCATCATCCAATTCCAACATAAACAGCACTTAAATTCTTGGCTCTATTTTATATTTCTCTTTTATGACTGGCCATTTTGCATGTGCGCAATAATCTGGACAAAAACATATTATTTTCCACTTTAATTCTTGGCTCAGTTTTCAGCGACTGTTGTCTTTTATGGGAATTCATTCCTACATACTTACGACAGCAGCGCCACCTGGCGAGCACCTACATCAGCTGGTACTCAACTGGCCATGGTCATATTTAACAAACAGCAGTAAGTAATAGGAATACTGATAGAGATTGGGATGACAGCTTATAGCTCAGCAAATATTCGAGCCAGAAATGCCAAATTTTAAGAATGAAAACTAACAGCAAGTATTATTGAGATGCCGTTTGTGTCGACGACTGAGATGGGCCCGGGAAACACTCGTTACATATAGCGGACAGCTTTGAGGCGAATACTGTAATGCATTCAACACAGTGCAGCCATCTAGTTCTATTTTAATTTCATTTCTTGAAATAATTCTTAATTCATACTTTCTATTTTCATTGCATAAAATTAATAATTTCACTAGTACCCAATTCTAATTCCACTTAATAAAGATTACGCCGTGTAAAACACAGACGGGACAGGGTAAAGTCAATTTTCTACAAATAACTTACTATATCATGACAAAAAGCTCAGATAATGCCAAGAGACCCACACGACGCTCTTATGTTAGTTGAAATCCTGAAAACAAGTAAAAATGGCTAAGTAACCTTCAACGTCATTGATAATGATGCCATTCGATAATAATTTCCTATTAGTCTTCCATTGTAACTGTGCATCTATGTTGCACCGTTTCTGAGATATTATCAGTTGTTTCCCAATATGACCCTAATCACGCCCATTTCATAAGGAATTTATCATCAGAAGGTTGACACATCATATGCCCTATATACGTAAAAGAAATTCAAAAACCTCCAGCTTTGGTCGTTTTGGAGATACCAAAGAAGACTAAACCTAAAAATTTGCTGTAATTTGGGTGACCGACTGGGATCACCCAATGTGATCGGATATGTCAATATTCGATAAAACGCATAGGGCAAAATGGGGTAACTTTGGCATCAACACCGGTGTTTTTTTAAAGATTTAGCAAAATGTAGTGTATTGTTTGTTATTGTGACAGCAAACGACTCTGTTCTAATTGCTTAAACTGTATAAGCTTGATATCAAACTACAGCGAACACTACCCTATGAAAAAATGACTGACAATAGATTATAGTACTGAGTTGTTGTAGCAGCATTATGTATAACCAATAGACCCCTCTTCAGCTAACTTCCGCACCCACGGTCCCACATGCACAATACCTGGTGCCAAAGTTACCTTATATATAGTAAAGTAAGAGAAAGTAAAATATAAGGTACTTATATAGTGCATTCTTATGGCCTAAACAGTCACAAAGTGCCTCAGAATGGCACGTGTTACGTTACGTGAGTATAGTTATAAGCCAGCGTTTCTTAATGGGGTCCGCAAGGCATTCACTCGGGGACACTAACAAGTTTTAAGTTAGATTCCCCAAGATCGCTTTATATATAAAGGCAAATATGAAGTCATATATGTTCTATCTAATGCTGAAATTAAACATGATCTTGGGTTATAGAAACCACCTCTAATCACCCGTAATTTTGACTTTTTGGTCTTCCTTCATATCTCAAAAACGGCAGAAGATTCAATCTTCAAATTTTGTATAACGGTTGAGAATATTATCAGCATGTTTAAGATGGAAAAATGTCCCCAAATGGGCGTGATTGTAATCGCATGACCATTTTAACATTTCGGGGCCCATCTCATCTCTGGAACAGCTGAAACTAGTCTTTAAATTTTGTATGCAGGTAAGTAAGTAAGTAAATAAGTAAGCAAGTAAGAATATTTGTACACAGCGCAAAAAACAAAAGTCACTATGCTCCGCAGCCCTAGACAAACAAAAGTTTCTTCAAAGTCCTTCAACTGTACAAGTGAGATGTCTCTGTCACGTAACGTAACAGGCAAAGAGTACCAGAGACACGGTCCAGCAACGGAAAAACTCCTGCCTCCGAGCGAGATGCTTTCGTGTTCTTCTTGTGGCACATGTCAAGATATTAACCAATCGCAGTGATCGTCAGCCGATGATGACTAGTTAGCCTTCTGATGACAAACTACCTCAAAATGCGTGGTTAGCATGATGAGACATGCTAAAATGTTGGGGAAATGAGTGATAGTATCTTAGAAACGGTGCAAAACAGACACAGTTACAAAGAAAAAGTAACAAGAAATTGTATGTGACTCATCAAAAGGCACCATCATTAATAACCTCACATGGCCTTGGTCACTTTAGCTTTTTTACCTGCTTACAACATTTCAACTGACACAGAGCATCTTGCAGATCTCTCAGCGATAGCTAAGCTTCTTATGGCAGTTGGAATCACCCATGGTTAATTGTTTATCAGCACCCCATAACATCAGAAAATCATGACCTCTTCTACATGTAAACTATTTTCAATAAAGCAACATGGTACACAGTGTTACATGGAAGATTTATGATGAACAAATATGGCTGCAATAGATAACACACAAAAACATTAATGCATACACCATAGAAAGGAGATGATACTTTCATGTATGTACAACAAAACAATTGGAGTAAGTAAATAATGTTAATATAATTTCAGCCTCGAAATTTCTCTCTAAAAATTATTCATTCATCAGCTTGGTTTTCCAGGAGAGAACTAGTCAAATTTAGCACTTTTTCATAACTTTTTCTGCATCACTGTCTTATTTTAGGACCTTTCAGGTCCAGCATTTAAAAAAACTCGATTAATTCAGGACTTTTCAGGACCCATGGGAACCCTGTAAACTGAATTCAATGAGAACTTGTATGCTACTACTGCTGCAACTGAAACTGACCAGCAAGCAGCCAAGAAGACATTGCTCGAAATGTTAATGAAATGCAAGCACGTCTGGAACAACACTGGAGCAACTCACTGGCGGCGTTCCAGAACGACTCTCCCAGCATGCCGAATTGCTGCAATGTCAATCGCAGTCACATGCACATAACTGCACAGTTATCATTCTGTTACAGACGTAGGTAGGTTAGTAGACAACCTGTTGCAGTGGCGGCCAATGCTCACCCGAGAAGCAATTGGCCGCCACTGCAACAAACCATTTTAGTGGGCCAGGTAGTGCATTCACTGTAATAACTGTATATATGTTCATATGATAACTGTACCACAAGAATGGTCCTTCATGTAGACATTCAGTATGGTGGTTAAGCTAAACTTTATCAGATGAAGGTCATAAATCACACATTCACAATTCAAAGACATGGTTGCTAAAGTGGTCAATGCCACCTGAAGTGAAGGTGGCACTGCACTAATAGGCCTGCCACATGTATACCGAGTAAATCAATAAGACGTTGTCTTTAAATGCGTCGCGTTTTTAAACAGAGAATAAAATACAAAAATAGCCCTATGTGGGACTAGCAGTTGACTTCTCACCACTGACGTTTCTGCCAAGTTCAAAATCATGCGACACAAAAACTAGGACAAATTTATTTATTGTGCCCTAGTTTAAGAATCAGTGGTCATATGCCAACTTTCATTGTAAGTAACGGAGCAGATAGCTTTTAACGATGGAAGCATTTCCAACTTTTAAGGGCTCATGGTCTTGACCTTGATTGGAGAATAACTGTGCAAAAAATCAACTTTGTTTAATGGTAAATTGTAACATTGTAATATTTCCGTCACTTCATCGTGTGCATAGTTTTATGGAACTTTAGCATAAATCTACAGTCACCTTTGCACAAGCCATTCTTCGCACATTTATAACATCTTCAGTTGCATTACGGTCTGCACAGATCACTCATACTGTAAAAGGAAAATGGAAAATCAAAAATAATAGCGTTAATATATTATGACACTTAATTTCCATCCATGCGGACGAAAAATAGTAAATCAGGGCCCGTGAAAATTCATGCACAGACATCTACAGAAACCTAAAAGTGCCCCTGACCTAAGAATGCCAGACGAACAAAGCCAAGTCTGAGTCAATTACAAGAGGTCAAAGAATTTTGATGAAAAGCCGCATCACAGGGGAAGCAAATTTTTTTACGAGGGACGATGTAACGTGACATCATCCAGTCCAGAGCATTGAAGTCGGCTGTCATGCCGTTATTCAATACTGAATGATCCCTTTTCATTCATTCACTACAGTAGAGAGCGCCAATGCTATTTGGTGGGTCGCACAACCCTCAAAATTGCCCCTACATCGACCTAATAAAGCCAGTCTGAAATCACTTATTATTAGCCTATATGTTCACCAAATTTGGTAGGGGTCGGTTAAACAGTGGCAGAAATCAACGTCCGAGATAATACTGGGGGTTTGTTCATACACCAAACTGCCACGGTCAAAGCTGCACAGGATGGGCGGTCTACAGGTTAGGAATTGACATGATAATTGCCAACATTCTAGTTTAAATATATGATTGAGTGTTGCAGATCATCATCATCATCATCTTCAAACGCTTCGTCATATTCGGTCTCACTCTCACTGTTCTCAAAACTTTCGCTGAGATACTCGCTTATCAGTTCGTTTAGTTTCTGTTTATCCGAAGATGATACATTCAACAGACTCGCAATCTTCGCCTCCATTTTCAATAAACGTGACGCCAGGCATTTAAATGACCTGCGCTTGTGCGCATGCGTGACCTGACCTGACACTGCGACCATCCAATAGCTGCATGCTGATTGGTCACGTGAATGCTGTTGTTATGCATATTAGCATATTGTTTACTTCATCTCGGCCTTGGGCCATTGAGAAAAACTTGTTTAATTGGTGGTAATATCGGTCGCTGACCTATAATGACACGCAGTACTAAAAATAGACATATTTTACTATATGAATATGCATGAACGAGCGATAGCAACGCTCGCAGTATTGCGGGAACTTTGGCGAAGTTTAGGCAATTTTGATTGATTATTGAAGAACGTTTAGCGACTAATTTCATTAAAAGTCGATTTTTACTATGTTATAAAAAGCTAATTGTTACAAAAATACATTTTTTCTAAAGAAAAATGTTTGCTTTAAGTTAAAATACTTAAAAACAAAAAGTGATATTTTTGACCCTGCCTACCTTCATTCAGCCGTTTCCACGTTTTGAATTTAGCGACTTACGACTGGTTTTGTCATGGGCCGTCACATATGATAATTAATCAACTAAAAATAGATACAGTAAACCTGTTAAACCAAAGCAAGTGACAAATATCAATGATTTTATCACGCCACCCTTAGTTATATTTCTTACAAATACCTCAGTGTATGCAAAATTAGCTTTAATACCATTAATATGAGGGTCGTTACAGTAATAAGTCACAAAACGACGTAATTCTATCAACTGTAAAAGTATTATAAAAATCCAAAATATACACTTTATAGATAATTTAATTCTGAATATAAGCTACACATTTTATAACGATGACATGACTGTCAGAGGTAGGGCGTTGGACTTGCGATTTACAGGTCGCGGGTTCAATTCACAGCCGGTAGCTTTCACACAACATAGGTCAACTCAGCCTTGCATCCCTCTGGGGTCACTAAATCGAGTACCTGCTTCGGCTGGCGGTAAAGGCGGTAATTCTCACCTGTCAGATGGCAGGTAACACTATGTGATCCCATATGGCATGTGAGTTTCCCATAGCAGTGAAGAGCTAAGTTAATTCTAAACTGCTATACACTGTTTACTTTACTTTACTTCTACTTACATATTATTTTTTAACGTTTAATGCAGCGACGTTGCCAATGAAAGCATTAATGATCACATCATTGAAGTTACCCTATACTCTGTCAGCCAGAAAGTCAGAATACCTGGACAAAATCCTACCAAGCAGGTTATGCATCAATAGAACCACAAAAGGTGTACTTTCATAATATCATTAAGTCCCACCTTCTGCTAAGTCAGCTTGACCTTGAATGACCTAAATGTAATCCAAATTACTAAATGCTTAAGAATAATGTTTCTATTGCATAACAATTAGTACCTGTGGGCTCAATTTTGCATAGTTGAGGCAACATGTCACTTATGAGATATAAAAATTAGCCCCATATGGAGACTGATGGTCGACGTCCGCAAGGGCGTTCGGGTCCCTGTGACCTTGACCTTGGATATAAGTCAAGGTCATACCTTTGTGCATTCCTCATCAAGTACTACCTGTATACCAAGTTTGATAAAGATCACATAAACATAAGAAAATAACTTGTCAGATATGGTTAGGACCTAAGTTCAAAGGTCACGTAACAAAAAACAACGACGAATTTCAAAAATCTAACCAATTAAATTTTAGATATTGACCCGTAATTTAAGAATCCGTGGTCATTTGCCAGCCTTCATTATAAATCGGGGAGGAGATAGAGTTTGAAAATGGTCCAAAATGGTCGAATTTCCGACTTTCATGGGCTCCTGACCTTGACCTTGACCTTGAATCCGGGCATGGTCATTACCTTTTTCATCTCTCATCGAGTACTACCTGTATACCAAATTTCATCGAAATCGAATAAACGTTTTGTGGACGGACGGACGTACGGACACACGGATGGATGGACGGAAATTTGATACCCATATTATTAGGTCCAAAGTTTGGAAGTCGACCTAAAAATGACAGTAGATGATAAAAGACAGACAAACTAATACAATTTCTGTATTTAAATAAACAACAGTCAACCACTGTTAACGTATGTACTGTAGGGATTAATGTCCCACTCGACACATCATAGGTCATTTCGGAGACGATTTTACAGGTCAGATGACCCAACCAACAGTGTAATAGCACTGAAGGATGATAGTCTTCCAGGTCAAGGGCCAATCCCACCGGCTCAGCACACTAAAAGGTAAAGAAAAGGATGTAATCAAACAATTTTCTACATATAGCACCAAGTACACCGAAGACACAGAGGCGCTCGCAAGACAGCTAAGCCAAGCAAGATCAAAGCCTGATCCAGTCGACCGTGTACGAACTGCTCATTACATGGGTGTGCATATGATGTGCACAATTATGACGCACAACAGCACAGAGCTGGTCAAATAATCTCCCTCTTACCCTCCAGACAATCACCACAGCTCAGATGTTGTCTGTTGGAAGGAGGGGGGCACTGTTAACGTAAAACAAGAGGAAATATCATGTTAGTAAACACACAGCAAAAATTAAGATAAGTGAACAAATATAATAAAAAGGAGCACACAAAATTACCTCTATTGTGTAAATAATGAAATATAACGTCACAGGTATCACAGAAGTAACCGACGTCAACAGAGCAACAACTGAATAGCAAAGACCTGAACCAGTAACCTGAACAAAACAAACAACAATAACAAAAACAAGTTAATTAACCAGCAAAAAATCTTAAATCCTAATGTTCTAACATGTTATGTTAATTGGACAGATGCATAACATCACACAGGTAAAAATCCTATTTAAAAGACTTGCAGTACAAATAACCTATAAGATAACTCAAAATAATCGGAATTGCCTCTATTCAATGAATTATTAGCTATGAAAAACTGCGGAAATCATGGAAGGTAGGGTTAGTGTTGTGGTTACTGTGTCGGTTAGGGTTAGTGCTACAGTTCAGGTCAGTTTAGTAATGTAAGCCTCTAAACTCCATGATCGCCCAAAAGAGCAGATGTTGTGTATATAATAGATCTGTTGCATACTACACAACGTTTGTATATAATATTGGGGTAAATTTTATCATACTAATTAACAAGGCCAGTAGCTGTAAACTCAGTACTGGCACTAGAGCATAGTACATGATTAGTAACTGAAATGTAACAATGTGTCTTATGTCATATGTAATGTAATGTAAAACATATATTTACATGATGGAGTCTGGAAGATGAGTTCTACCCTTCCCCAGTTGAAAATATTTTATTATAAATCAGTAAAAGTAAATGGTGTGGCCAAATGGCCAAATACATTCTCGGGAGCTCAATCCCAGTAAAAAATGAATTGGTGACAAATTATGTTAAAAATTTAACATTACACACTGTATTTCAGGTCACAGTGGTCTACATCCTATGCAATATACAGCCTCAAGCACGCACTGCACACCCTTACTGCAGTGCCTAAGTTGACTCATCCTTCCACCCTCTGCTGGATGGTAAAATGATATCAGCTTTTGGGGTGTGCAATAATAATAAGAAAGTGTATATTGGCACTTACCAAAATGCAAATAACACCGAATATTATTTGCACTTACAGTACCAAAACACAGATACGAGTGCACGCAAAATTCTTTGTTTCATTCTTTCTATTATGCCCCCAAAATACCTAGCCCCTTTTTGTTATATATGCCCCAGAAAAAAAACCCACTTTCAATGATAAAGTATGAACTATGGACGTCTTGTCGCTGGTATTTACTGACCTGAGTACAGCTACATCAGCAAATGGGAAAGGCAGGTGATATTGATCCGGTCACCGTAAAAATAGCCAACTGGCTATTGATCCGGCAACCGGAACTATAGCCATTCGGCTATTGTTCCGGCTATATTCGGAAGATGGCGACACTTGATGCCGCCAACATTGTTACTGATAACAAATCAAACTAAACTGACCCTAACCATAGCACTAACCCTAACCGACACAGTAATGGTAATATTTTTTTACACACATTTCGTGACACCAATAATAAGGTGAGATCATAATAATAAAAAAAATTTTCGCCGAGGCGCGGTAGCGGGGTTTGTGGGCGGTTCCGTTTTTTTCCGTTTTCTGACTTTTTACCCATTTGCTGACAAGAATTCGGTAGTAAGTTCATACTTTATCGTTGAAAAGAAGGTTTTTTGTGGGGATATATAAGGAAAAGGGGCTAGGTCTTTTGTGGGCATAACAAACAGAAAGAAACTATATCAACCGGATGAATAGCCGAATGGCTATTGTTCCGGTTGCCGGATCAATAGGATCAATAGTCACCGCAAATGGGAAAATATTAGCCCACCCTCAAACCCTGCTACGCGCCTCCACAAAAAAAATCCATTCATTAATGTTATACAACCTTTTTATTGGTGTCAACGAAATGCGCGTGAAAAAATATTACCGTTATTGTGTCGTTTAGGGTTAGTGTTAACGTTAGGGTCAGTTAAATGTGGCTATGTGATAAAGATGACGGTTAATAAATGATGATGACAATGCTGATGATCGAGCAATTACCTAATCATTAGTTAGGCCAGACGCAACACTATCAGGTAATATCAGGCCGGGGGTAAAATGCGGATCTGCGGATGTTGTAACGGGTAATTTGCGGATGTTGCTGCGGATAAACATCCGCCAATTACCCTGTCTAACATCCGCAAAATACTCATGTCTAATCAATGACGCGAAAAGCCCGTTCATTTCTTTAAATGTAACTGTCCTTGCCACAAAAAATCTTAGGACAATCTTATAAAAAAAATTAGGATACGGTCTGACTTAGGAACATCTGAAGAAAACCTTACGCTGAACTTACGCAAAACCTTCGAGCAATGTAGTATCCGCCGTTGTGGATCCGCAGTTTTGGATCCGCAAATTACCCGTTACAACATCCGCACATCCGCAGATCCGCATTTTACCCCCGGCCGTCGCTTACGCTATTTTGTATCTCTCCTTGTGCTCAGGGAATCACAGCAGGCCTATATTACACAATGATGATCGCTAAAACCCTTAAATCAGCAACAGCGGTAGACACGGTAAAGAATGACAATAGATTATAACAATCATGCATTCGTAACTTTATTGAATAAAAGACCAAAAAATTACTTACGCACTCATAACTCATAAGGCTTACATAAAATGGCCGTCTTCCCAGTTACCAGTGAGGTTTTCAGAAAAAACCCAGATTGTCCAACAAAAAAAACCCAGAAAATCAGACAATTACTAACCTACATAAATTCAAAGTGTATAAAAATACAGTTCTCCAAAATGTTTTAGTCAATTTCACTGCAGTCAGCGACTTTAAGTTCATCAACATTCAATGTCCTTTATCCTAATGTCGTTCTAATCTGCATTATCGTAAGATAATCATAAGATACTCATAAGATATTTTGTAAATCGGGCCCCTGGTCTCGTGTCTCTTCCAACAACGTCCTTACGATACGATACGATACAATACGATACGATGCAGTAAATTAGGCTAACGTGCGCTCAAAAGCTGACAAGATGGCCAGCTTAATCTAGCGCACGGCTCAGAAACGAAAAATAAGGAAAAACTAAAATCAAAAACCGAGCAGCTCAGAAGAAACGGTGCAGGCAAAAGTCCATAGAGGCAGTGCGGGAGGAAGAAGTGAAGCTAAGGAGGGAAGGATTTGTCAAAGAGGTAGGTTTTAAGCCGGGAGTGAACGAGAGATGAAGTTATAGATGTACGAAGTGGTGAATCAGAAGAGGAAAAAGTGATGGGTGAAGGAATAGGTGAGCAGGAAATGGAGGAACTCGTGCCAGAGTGAGGTTTACGAAGAGACAAGGGAGCTGATTCCAGAGAAAAGGTGAAGCATAACGGAAAGAGCGATCAATTATGTTAAGAGACGATGATGAAGGTGGCCGAGCAAGAGTAACGACGGATGAAGAACGAGTACTGCGAGGACGTTGAGTAGAGATGAGGTTATGAAGGTATGTATGGAGCTAGGTTGGGTAGTTGTGAGAACTGTGTAGGTAAGTGAGAGTAGGTTGTATTCGATGCGTTCAGTGATCCTGAGCTAGTGAAGAGAGCGTAGGATATGACATGACTTGAGAGCTTTCATGACAGTACGAGCAAGAGAGTTCTGCCTTTTGCTGGAAACGGGATAATTGACACTTCTTTTCTTCTTTTAGATCTTTTGATGGCTTATTCCAGTTCCATGTGTAACAGGCGCCGTGTTTTCTCACAGCTTATTATAAACTCGAAGAGCCTATATTGGAAATACTTTACAGGGCGAAAACGGTCTTCACGCGTTCGGCAATAACTACGCCGAAAGTGAACCGATTTGGATGTAATCTGGAACAGCAGTGTGAGCCAAATGTGGGGGATGGCCCTGGCTGGCAGACTTTGTGCGCGATCCGCGCAGTAGCGACAGTTTGAGAGGGATCGTTTTTCAGAAAAAAACGCAAAAATTGCTCACAATATGTCCAGGTCTTGCGGCTTCAGACCGTCATAACGCCGCAATGCGAACACACACATAATATTTAGTGACAGTAATATATATAATTGAAAAAAATGGCGTAGTAATATGCGTTTCCACGGTCCTGTGTTATCGTTACCGGTTTGTGTATAGTACAGGGGCGTCGATCCGTTGCCAAAACTGGGGGTGTTCAAATGCGTACGCCTGCCAGATACGCAAAGTCAAAAACGACATCATAACGTGACGTCACAAAATGACGTCACCCGCACTGAACAAAATAGACTAG
>Ga0209363_1000328_pt1 | contig 17597 bp, 12 predicted proteins | sample WorMetexBAHAMAS3_FD_187385 | JGI IMG/M metagenome (GOLD analysis project Ga0209363, IMG submission 187385) | Marine gutless worms symbiont microbial communities from Max Planck institute for Marine Microbiology, Germany - Inanidrilus exumae... | ecosystem: Host-associated > Annelida > Digestive... | reverse complement strand
CCAGTGTGTTACTTGTTCATTTTAAGCTGTACGACTATGCAGTATATTTATATTGTACAGTAAGAATTTGCTCCATAATCTTTCTGGCGAATTCCGATGCAATTTTCCAGTTGGATGGGACAAGTAGGCAAAAGTAGTAACTTTGTGTCAGCGGATGACGTGTTAATGACGATGATTACCAAATTTAAACCGCAAGTAGTATTCCAGTATGGCTTCCGTTCGTTTTGCAACACCGCAACACCGTAAATAGGCTTGTGCAATAATATACATCCGCAAAATATATTTAGTAGAAAAACTGCAAATATAAATGTAAAAAACTGTCGTTTTGTAACAACGTGTAAGGCCCATAACTGACACATATATAACAGCAAAAATTCTTTTTGGCACGTTAAGGGCCGTGGCAGTGGCAGTGGCAGTGTTAATGATTGGTGAATTCACTTTATATTAGTCTGTAGCATGTGGTTGGGGTCAGTGGTTTGTCTTGTGCAGCACTGGAGGTCAGATGTGGTCAGCAGATGGCATAATACGCTGTGGTTCCATTAGTCTATGTTAGTCAGCAGCGGTTTTAAAGATTGTAAGTTGCCTCTGGCATCAAGTGTTCATTGTCAGTTATGTTGTGGTTGATGAATCAGGCGAAGGCTAAAGAGCGAGAGAAAGAGCTACAGCGTCAGTTTGCTGACAAAGAACGTCAGTTGCAAGAGACGCAGATGGTAGTCGCGAGGAAGCTGGGTGAAGCAGAGCACAGAGTCTCAACCCTACAGAGTGGTCAGTTCTTACTTACTTATCACAGTGGTCAGTGTTTTGTCACCAGGCGGTCAGTTTGTCACTTGATTTAGTGGCAGAGTTCTACGGTGAATTTTGCACATGTTATTCGATAGACAGCAGCTTTCTCCAGATGCCTATTACCAATGCTGTATTACCCCCAAATGATGTTTGAAGTACGTCATATGTATTTAGTGTATCATTTTGTTCTCCTTGCATTCAATAATTAACAACTGAACAGTACTACTGTATCTGTTTTCCCCATTTTAATGTATTTTATTCATTGTGATTGGTATCATTTTGAGTTTACTTAAAATGTGAGTAATTGAACGTGTTCAGCTCTGGAGAACGTTCAGTCTGAACTCTTTGATATGAAGTCGAAATATGATGAAGCAACATCGGCAAAGTAAGTTGTGATATACGTAGTGGTTTGATTTGGAAATTTAATTTAATTATAATGCACAAAATGACAGTGGTACTGTAATTAAAACTGTCTTGTATATTTAAATAGTGGGCTGTATGTGGCACTGAATGATGTGCTTGTATGTGAAATGATACATGCAATTGTAGGTCTGATGAGATGGACATCATTATGGCCGACTTGGATCGTGCCAATGAGGTGAACATCTTGCTGTTTGCTTACTTACTGTGTTCAGAACAACAGTCAGTGCTGTTTGAAATAATGATGTCTTTAGTGAAACTGTTACAAAGCAGACGTTGACTGACATTGATGCGGAGGATGCTGATGATGAAGATGTTTCACTTTTAGAGGTCGGCTGCGTATGAGCGTCAGATAGAGCAGCTACGCCAGCAGTTGTCGGAGGTAGTGCAGGGTCACGTGACTGAGAGCCGTACCCAGGAGCCCTCTCCGGACATGCAGCAAGCCATTGACATCCTCAAACGGTCGAGTCTTGAAGTGGAACTTGCTGCCAAAGAGGGAGAGGTGAGTCTGCCAGTTTCTCAACCGTTGAGGCGTAATTTTTCAGTCCAAAACGTGTTTATGTTTCATTTCAAGTAGTTAGTGTTTCGTTACAAATGGAAGCTAATTGTTGACAATCAGGTTGATAACTGTGGTATTACATGTGGCACAGAGAACTATTTCTCATCAATCGTTCTGCATAGTATATGCTACTGTAACTAAGACTCTTTTGGAAGTTATTTTCATGCTGTTATGCAGCAGTTGACAAGATTTCAACTGACATAGTGCATCACACGGTACCTCTGCAGTAGCTTAGCTTATTGTAATAATTAAGGCTGTTTTGGAGAGTTTGTGTTTTGATTTCATTGACGTCATTTCAAACATTCATTTTCCCGACACCTATCTGGCCACGTGTTTTAACTTAGCCATTATAAGTCGTTATACTAGATGGCACTGCTACTTATCTGATATTTTGTCAATGAGTCGCAGGTGTAGCTGTGTCTACCTTTGCTCGTTGGCTGGTATAGATTTTGTTTGTTGGTTTTCACTTACCAGGTGGCCTAGGTATTTTATTTCTTAGGAGGTATGAGGCTAATTGTGGTTTATTGTGTGGTGAGGATTGGTAGTTAGGGTTGTTATTGCTGTCCCGCCTACACATAGCATAGGGGACCAGACTAGTGATGGTGTCTGTCTGTCGTCGTCGTCGTCTGTCGATGTCTGTCATCTGTAACGCTGGGTGACGGGCCGGGCACGTGGGCGGACAGCCGCTGCTAGGCGGAGCGCGTGTGCGTTTGGACGGCCGCCACTGCACGGCGGGCCAGTACGGTTACGTCCCGTTAGGGCGACACCTTGTTATTTCCTTGTGTTGTCGGTTTTACTCACCAGGTGGCGCAGCTGGTGGAAGACAACCGACATCTGCAGGCGACCATCAGTAAGCTGCGTGACACAACGAGTTCTCAGACGGCGAGGCTGGAGGAGGAACTGTCGAGCAAGACTCGTTCAGTTGAGATTCTGCAGGAGAAACTTGCTGGACAGAGTGACTATGATGAGATCAAACGTGAACTTGGGTCAGTACGTCGTCCGTCTCTCTTTTCTCTTTCCTGCTGTTCTCTTGTTTCCTTGTTTTTGTCTGATGTTGTTAAAAGTCATTAACTCCACATAGTATTAACAACTTAAACGTCATTGTTGCAGTAAATTTGTTGTTACTGGCCCACCTAATGGGCTAATGTGCCGGTATTGTTTTGCTCGCTGGTGTCTTCTGTCGTCTGTAATGCTACCGGCGGGCGGACTGGGCGCCGCATGGGCGGTCAGTCGCTGCTGAGCGCGTGAGCGTTTTGGCAGCCGACACTGCACGGCGGGCCAGTATGGTTACGTCCCTTAGGGTGACACCTAGTTTTTTGTGTTTTTATTTGTTATTTGTTATTTTAATTTTTGTGCCAGACCTAGAGATAGATCAAAGAAAACCTGGAGAGAGGTTGTTGGGAAAGACTGAAGAGCCCCGACAACTAAATGAGGAGGTTACGGTGGGCCGTAGTAAATGAAGGAAATTAATTAATTGTGTAATAACCACAAAGACAGGATGTGAGTGAGTGAGTGTTTTTCAGGTACTGGCTCACCGCGGTTGTCCTAGATAGAGGGCCGTCAGATGGTTACATGGTTATGCTATGAATAAGTCAGTGGCTGTGTAATGTGACTGGATGTGACGTTGTTGTGCTGCAGTGTGATGAAGTCTCTGGAGTTTTCCAATTTGACAGTTGACTCTTCATCCGCCCAGACGTCATCGTCCAGTGCAGACCAAGCCAAGACGCTCGAGACGTTGTTGATGGAGAAGAACCGCGCGCTGCAGACAGAAAACACGCAGCTCAAAGTGGCCAATAACGACGTCAATGGTGACTGCATTGTTATCTGAGTACATATCTGCCTTGACTGTTGCACAGACACGTTGCCATCATTATGACATTGTCTGGTTTTTGATGCAAATACTAGCAACTTTTTCAGTTAATGTTTAGGATTTAGTGAAGTGATTAATATAACGGTTAGTTATTACATTTTTTTACAGTTACTTAATTTGTGCCGTTACGGTTTCAGGATCGTTCTAGTTTGAAGTATACTTGTTGGCGAGATTGCAATAATTTTGCTACAACTGTTGCATTATCAGCAAAAACTGTATTTTATGTTACATGCAAGTCATTAATATGCTTGACCATGCAGAGTTCTGTGCAAACGTAATATGTGACAATACAGTTCTGTCTGTGTGTTGGTCTGTCTCTCCATCTGTCATATTCCGCTGCAGTATCAAGATGGCTAAACATCATCAACCTCTTTCACCAGCTGCTAACTGTGATGATTACTATTCTAGTTTTCTTGCACCAAAGGTCTTTGCAATTAATCAGTCAACATCAACAAAGTACACGTGGGCTAGAAAAATGCACAGTTTTCAACCAATATGTTGAAATGTGGCATTTCCAACGAAGTTAATTTCACTGATGGTCATTATCAACAATCATACTGCTTAAAGTTAATGTTGTAGAATTTTTCTATGTTATGGAGTGCTGCATAATCCCTGTGTGATTCCAAAGTTTCTTGTCTAACACATGTTTATTGTATAAAATTTTAATTTTATGCTGTTTGCCTTTTAAGTATAACTATTGTATGTTTTCAGTGCAGGTAATGTACAGTTTTTTTGGCTATTTGGTTATCTTACACTTACAGTAATTCTTTGATTTAGTGTAAAACATGAATGGAACATTTTTGATGTCTTCTTGTTATAGTTAAGACAACTCTGTTGTATTATACAATTTTCTTGTTTTGATGTCTTGAAATCAAGTGTCCGACATAAATTTTTTACCGAGATTGTGTGAAAGAAGTGACAAATACTGAGGTCATTTCATTCGTCATTGTGTTGAAAGCACCGTTAAACTCCAACCAACCAACCTTGTTGTTAAATGCATCTGTCGCTAGCTAATGAAACAATGCTATTTGCTCCACTCCAGACTACTAATAACCGCCACAAATAACCTTTAGCCGAGGACCTATTCTAACATGCTGGCCGGCTGAGCTGATACCAGATACACACACATTAACCAAAAGTAACAAGGCTTAGTAATGAATGATGATCGTTTGAGTATCCTTATCAGTCTTCATTCTGTGCAAACCATTGTATTTTCCTTGTCTAAAAAGTTAAAATCCAGACTTCACGAATCCTTATCAATTACTTTTGTGTTACCTGAGGTTTGCTTATAGGTTTAACACCCAATTTAATACACCTTTTACCCAGTCGTTCTCTCATCCTTCCTGGCAGTGTCACCATGTTGTACCATCCTGTGGACTGACTTTTTCCCACACTAATTTAGCACCATGAACCCACCACACTACTGCAGACTTGCGCACTAATCTGCTGTCTGGATAGCATATAATAACACTCCTTTCTACCTTTGCCCTTTTAGCACAACATTAGCAACAGATCGTGATGCATTTACATGATTGACAGATTACAGTCAGAAGTCCGGGTGATATTTCTCATTGTAGAACTACTGCTACTACTATTTCATTCTTGGCAGCTGTCGGGCGAGCTTGACAGGCCGACAATCCTGCGACACACCGGCCAACATGACGGTCCGACACAACGACCCGTCATGAGTCATGATGTTAATGGTGACGGAATATGTAGCAGTTTTTATTGAATTGACCCAACATTACCCCACGTCAGGCCAGCTCTGTGCATCACACAGATGGAACTGCAGCATCTGTGGAGCAGATTCTTACGGACCAGAAACATTTCCTGTCAGAAGCCAGAACTAAAGGGAAATCTTACCGCTATTTCTGATTCTGACATAGTAAGTAAAATCTGATATCATACAGGAGCAAATCTTCTGCATGTGTGCTGAGGAACTGATGGTCCCACTGACTGGTTGGCTGTTAGGTCGATACAGCAAGCTGCAGCAGCAATACAATGAAGCATTCACGTCAATACAGGACCAGAAGCAGCTGATTGCTCAACTTGAGGAGGATCTGCGCAGTGTTAATGCATGGTCGGCCATGTTCCGTGGCACTGCAGAGGTTAGATTATCATCACCATCATGACTAACATGGATCTTGTGCATAATGAATGCAGGTAAATTCCCTAAATAATAGAAGTAAAAACTAGAGAATTTGGTATTCTGTTGAGAATGTAGTTTAGCAAGGCAGTTGTCTGTCGAGCGTGTTCCACACTGACAACGTTGATAACATTAGCATGGATGTAATAACGGCTGTAGCAATACCGACTTTGCATATAATAACTAAGTAATAATAAGTAAATTAAATAAATCATTGACATGTGTACATTGCGTGACACCGTGCAGTGCGTGTAGTGCTACTGTGATGTTGTGTTGTCAGGGGGCACCTGTCAGCTCAGCGTCTACGCCAAGTGTCGAGTTTGTGAAAAACGTTGTTGATGAGGTCGCTCAGCCTCCTGGTAACTTTCAGCCTATGTCAATTACGTCGCTATTCTGTGATTACTTCATTGCTCTATTGACGTAATGGCCAGCAGTGATGTTAATAAGGCCACATGTCATAAGGCCAAGGCCAGAGAACTCAAGGCCAAGGACTTTCAGGACAGCCCAAGGCCAGGCCAAGACCAGACATTTCCAAGGCCCAGGCCAAGGCCACACTGCTACCGTACTAAACCAAATCAAAACTACTGACGTCACTTACTGCAGAGCATCACAGTTATTTAGTAACTGGAAACTTCATAATGTCCAGTAAACTCAATCTCTGAAAAAACTGCAATGTCATTCGCCTAATATTACTGTGTGGCAGGGTTGAGTTGATTTAAAGTTAATGCCAAGGCCTTAATAACAAGGCCAAGACCAAGGCCATAAGTCCTAAGGCCAAGGCCAAGGCCGACATTTATAGTCCTTAAGGCCAGGCCAAGGCCAAGGACTAACATCCCTGCCTGCTGCTCACACGCTTATCCACGAATGGAATGAGCCATCATGCCTTTGATCCTAGTTGCAGAGCATCACCGCACGTTTTTTTTGGGCCCTGGCTCATGGACTATCTGTAGGTAAGTACAAAATGTACAACCGCGTTTGCGCATGCCGGGCGGGCTACACGCTGGGCTTTGCCACACTTTTTAGTTTAGTTTGGTATAACGACTCTTGCATACTCAAAGTGCAAATGGATATGAGTACCACGCAGTGTACTTTAGTGTTTAAAAATTTTCTTCTAGAGGTTTTTAAAGGAATTTTATGAATATTATACAAAATGTCCAAAAACAAGAAATATCTTGCCGGCGATTTGAACCCAGTTAGGACATCCCAGTAAAACTGGAAAAGACGACGTAGTCCCGCAGAACTGAAAACTGATTTCCGTCGATAAATAACATTCATCCTCTTTTATATTTATTTTTATTGTAGGGCGGCTATAGGAGCTGTTAGCCTAGTTCGTCCTGTTCCACTGTTATGTCTGTTGTCAACTTGGCATCTTCTATGTTATACATTATGGAACAAATGAAGAAAGAAAAAAAGGAAGAAAAGACAGAAATGACGGTTTTAAAGCTCAATAATTCATTACAAACGTGCGATGGCCAGGCTGCACGTGCTGTACCGTCTGGGAGAGAATGTCTCCGGAATGTTATGGCCACGTTTGCGCCACTGGATGCTACCAGTAGTTGGTGAATAAAGATTTACATTGTGCCATGTGCAGGAGTACAAGCACGGCAAGATGAACAGGAACTATAGCAACAGTGCGAGCCGTGCTAGCCGCATCAACAGTAACTATGGCAACAGCGATGTCAGCAGCCGCAGCAGCAGCAGCGACTACGAGTACAACTACAACTACAGTAGTGATGCGAGTGAACGTACGAACATCAGCAGTGTCAGTCTCATAGGCAACACTGCCGACAACCAACGACGGTCACGTGATCACCGTCACAGCCGTTACTATTGAAACGACGTTGACGGCTTCCGCAGCAGCCGTGGTGTGAGTCGCGGGCGCGGCCGTTACATCAGTCGTGACAGATCAAGTCTGGGACAGTGCCCGTACCGCTCCAGTGGACGGACAAGTCAACACATCCAGCTACAACGCATCGTCATGTTCGCCATCGGCAGCTAGCGTCCGCACGAAACCACGATAGCCGTGACGATTACTGGACTAGACTGTCTTCGTCGACGACTAACCGTTCTACAGGGTTGACACTCATCGTTGAAAGTCCTTGAAAAGGCCTTAAAAGTTCGGGAAAAGCCCTTGAATTTACTTCGGATGCTATAGGAAATTTTTGCCACGCTTGAAATCTTACATTTACTATCCCAGTGGTGTTTTCAGCATTTGTATCAATTCCGGTGTATTTTCCCTCTTGCTTAGGCTACTTGTTTAAATTTCCCGACAGCCTACTAAACATTCTTTGTAAGGTCCCTGAAAATATGTATATTATTGGATTGGAGAAGTCCTTGAAAAGTCCTTGAATTCCATTTCCATTATCACATGAGTGGCAACCCTGCTTGTAAGAACGATGGTAGGCCTAGTTATTGACCCAGCCATTTAGTGGACAATATTTGACAGTATTTTTATATGTTTCAGTGACACATAATGATTTTACTTGCCTGTGTTTCAGTTGATATACTTGCCGTGTTATAATTATGATGACGATTTCACTTAATATACAGTTGCCTCTGCCTCACATGATGTTGTGTAGAAATAAGGCGACATACCAGGTGTCAGTGAACCATTTTATCATTGATCTGCAGAATGCAAGAAGATTGGTAGGGGCTATTCGGCAGTGTGTCGTTAACAGAGAAAATGCTTTTATAACAAAAGAACTTGGAAGTAATACTGCCAAGATGCATAGCAAGTGCCTGCAGACTTGGGAAACGCTATCACTGTTCAGTAAATGAGCCAGTCGGCTTTTACGTCTCACTTCACAGCAGATAGGTTACTTCAGAGTCGTTCTTCCAGCCATTGTCTTGGCTTGGTGCTGAAGAAACTGAACCTAACGCAACACAAGCAAACATTGACCAGTTAACGTAAAATACTACAGCACAAAACAAGCATAAAACTGGAGCCAGGTAGGTGTGGTGGCCTTTTACGACCTGCGGCCTGGAAACAGCGAGCCTATTCTTACAGCTGTGGAGCTTGTATATGGAGCGTGCAAAGTTGAACAACAATGTGGCTTTACTTTAGTGATTCAGCTTAAAGACATTTATTAATAGTTAATAACTCGACATATTCGTTTACGATAGGCTTCTTTAGATCATGAAGCCATAGTCCGTAGCTTATTTAGTTACCTACCATTTTAGTGGTCCGTCGAGATAGTGTGATCGAACTGCTGTGTGTGTCTGTCTCTGTGTCCAAACAATAACTTTAGAAGAAAATAATCTTTGACATTGATATCTGGCGTGCTGGTTTACTGTATTCTTTGCCGTCCGTGGACAGCTACCTAATATGTAGGTCACGTTTGAAGGTCAAGGTCGTAAGTCAGAGTTCATGATCATAACAGGAAAATGTTCGTTTTTTGATTGGAAAGTTAAAGTGAAATTGGGAAAATCAGTAGGCGCAGACCGACTGTGAATCAGTAACTGTAAATGAGTGACGAAGTGGTTTGTTTAACAGAAATACCGCCTTGCAGTTGCCACTGACATTTGTTAGCCGTGTAAACAGCCAGTAGGCCGTACAGTGCAGACGGCAGGAAGTCGGATGAAGTGAAAGTTACTGTGGACTTCAGCTCTGTTTGTCGGGCTCTATGTCCCCGTTCTTGCGTGTTTTAATTAACGAAGTTGATGGGAGGACGCTGAAAATGCGGGACCGGTCGTGACGTTCAGCTGTAGCGATTGCCTCCTATGTGCATACTGCTATTTCGAACCTTGTGACGATTCTTTGCTGTAATTCTTTGCTTTGCTGCCCCGTAACTATGAAATTCCGTCCGATTCAGTAACAATAGCTAACGACTACAGTGTAGCCTACCTATAACGCATCATATGTTATGTTTTCACTGAGCAGACATAGGCTGCGTTATGACTATTGAAATTAAACACTGCGCGAACTAATTGCATATTATTGCTTCAATAATTATGCCCCAACACGAAAGTGGAGGTGGCATTAAGTGATGCGGCTGTCCGTCCGTCTGTCCGTCTACCTTTCTGATCATGACCCTTGCTAAAGACGGCGCGTTTTAGAGCTATAGTTAACATACAGAACACTAATAGGAAACCACATGCTAGATGTGGAACCCACCGGTTTGCGTGACTGCATGGCTACCAGAAGAAATACTTATATCTCAAAAACCAATCTTCGATATTACTAAAGGTGAAAAGACAGTCATAGGATGCCTATCATTTACCGTGGTCGTCGGTATCGCCTAATCACAGGAAAGGACCGAAATGGAAATAATAGAACGCATTGTTAAATCCCGCCTCATTGATCACCTCACTTCCAGCAAACTAGTTAATCCTCACCAGTCTGCCTACTGTAAACAATATTCAACTGAAACTGCTCTGCTCTACATTCACAATCATCTCATCATCGAAATAGGATCACAAAAAGTATCATGCCTTTGCCTTCTCGATCTCTCTGCTGCCTTTGACACCATCGACCACAACATCTTAATCACTCGCCTCTCCTCTTGGTTTGGTATTCATGGCTATGTTCTCAGCTGGATCAAGTCTTACTTATCATCTCGCTCCTTTCGTGTTAAACATGATAGCAACCTCTCGTCCTTTCATACTACCTCTTAGCCCCAAGGCTCTGTTTAAACTGTTCTACTTCTCATGTTCTCAGCCCTCTACTCTTCATCATATACACTATCCCTACACTACCTCTCTCAGTAGTCTGATCTGTTCCCTTTCGCTTGACCACCACATTTATGCAGTTGACACTCAGCTCTTCTCTTTTCACCTACTCAACTTTGACTCAAGCATTTCTCACCTTCAAAACGCTCTTCAATAGTTGCAGGCACGTGACACTAGGTATCATCGAATGCAGGAAGTAAACAGCTTGTGCGTCAGTAAATAAGTAAACAGAGCCTATATTGCAGTGTGTCCCCAGATACACTGCAACCCGTCTAGTTGTGTTTGATGTCGTTCATGGTCAATTGACAATTATCTACACACTGCCAGAAACTAGAAACCGATGTTGACGCATGATATTGCGTAATACTGCTTTACTTTTTATTGCATACATCGTCTTTGTGTAACTTGAAACACATGCGTGGTGGCTTTTAAACGTGATGATTCATTTAAAAATTATAAGTGATTATATAACTTGACTTTTAAAAATAAAATTTAGTATATTTTGGCTGGATGTATGATTGAAGATGTTTCTAATGTCAGTAAAGGAATAGTATTGATAAGCCATTGGTCGGTACAGTATAATGCAACATCATCTGTGATCAACAACCACAAATGCAATATCTGGTAATTTATTACCACTGTGCAGTCAATCAGATATAACGTTCAAACTCAATACCAGCTTATAAAAATCAACACAACTGATGAACTGCTGCAATCAGTGTGAAAGTTCTTATAGGCCTATTTAGCATATGATTCTTCTAGTCAGTAACATTTAAGTATAGCCCATAGTTGTAACTGTCTTGCATGCTAATCGCTGTCTGTTTCTAGTGCTTTCTCATTCTGCTTGTAGTTTGGGTTCATGCGGTAGATTATGTCAGGTTTTCAGTGCACGCTGAGTATGTTGTATCGGATAATATCATGACATAATACACGTGATCCACAACGAACTTTTCGAGGGACCACGTAAGGCACTTGTCGTCTGCTATCAATGTCATCACGGTGTTCACCTACAAATGAACAGAGCTTAATGTCTGGTGATTATTACCTTTGACTCTTTCATTTTTGAAGTTACAGCTCTTGAAATAAGTCCGGCTTTTAAACCATGTTTATGTGAATGCCAAAAACTATCGAACACCAACAGTATTGACAAACGACAACAAACCGTCACCACGTTTACCCAGCACCACTCATTTACATATAAGAATAATTATACTTCTTTCACTCAGCGCTTGTATGTTACATGTTAAATACATGCTTTCAATTGCAATATTAAACTACATATTTATAAACAACACAAGAGCAGGCGCAACAGTTTAGGTAATGTTTCTGTCCCCTGTGAAAATACTTCAAAATGATGCTCATGACTAGTTTATATTTTACGCAGACTGTTGCTGCAACAATGAATGTACAGAACGCATGTATTATTTTCCAAACCCAGCATACTGTTATCACTGTTCCAAAAAAATGACAGGCACAATATGGCATGAAGTGGCATGCACCATTCATTAAAATAGGTAACACGACAGTTATACAACAACCACAAATTAAACTTGTATATCACTTAGAAATATTAATTAAAACATGCATAAACACCACACACTGTTATAAGTACACTGATTACTGGGCTAAAGGAACCCAATATATCTTGAACGAGTTCTATTAATAAGCCAAAAATTCACAAAATTGCACCATTACCAAAAATCACAATATAGCAAGTACTGTCCAACTATGTAGTGCAACATTAACAAATGTACAAAAAAGTTAAACCATACTGCCAACAAGTGAACAAAATTTACCGCTTCGCACACTGTAATTATACTCACAAAAATGCACCAATCACCATAAACAAGTTCATCTTCATTCGATTTCTTTTAATGAACTACAGCATTACTAAAGTCAGATAGGAATGATTAGCGAAAAGACAGTGTCGTTTTTAAAAACGACACGCGGAGGGGGCGACGGGATTGCAAGAAAAACTGTCATTACGTCCTTGGTGATAGGGGTGCGAAGTATTGCTATCAGCGTGTCTGCATGTCTGACTGTTTTGCCTGTCTGTCTCTCCGCCACATTTACTGTACACGTTACCTATGGCCGTGGCTCGATCCTCCTCTGACGACTGTGCAATACGTTATGTACTTCCGGTTTTGTAGATAACATCATGTTTTCACATAAAGGGGACAATGTGTCAAAATCATACTCGACGACGTTATGTATTGTCGAGTTCGCCAGATGGCAGCATGGGAGACGTGATGCCACTGCTGTGACGACGGAGACCACCGTGGCAGCTGGAATGACACACCAGAAGAATAAGCATACTTACATAACGTAGCACATCGGCACACGACTCACTGCATACATCAGTGTGCTCTATGTCACCGCAAAGCCATCAATGCAAATCAGCAGACTTGACCACTTGACTTTAAACTTGTCCATAAAACAATGAGATCACAATTATTACAAACAAATTTGCAACCACCCACACGGTAAAGAAAAAAGTGTTTTAAGTCTTAGCAGAAACGTGTTTAATTAAACTTGTTTATGCTTAATCACCCACGCTGAAGGTAGTTGCATGGGTAGGGTTCTCAGAGGCGTTTATGTGTCTGTCTGTCTGTCTGTCTGTCTGTCTGTTTGTCTGTCTGTTTTTCCACACGACATCTCAAAAACCAATGAAGCTAGGATCACAAAACTTGACATAGAAATCTTCCACCATGAGTCCTGGAAACCTATTTATTCAAAGGTCAAAGATCAAGGTCACGAGGCAAAAAACATTGATGGCGTGGGTCTTGACGCTCTTGTGAGTGCTAGCTTCTTCTAGTCTTATGCTGTAGACATTCAGTGTAATAGTAAAATAATACTGTTATCAAGCAGTCATTTATACAGTGCATGCTTCCAGAGTCATCATCGTAGGTTTACAACAGACAACAGTTTTTGTCACAGTAATCAATTAAACAGTAATCACAGTTAAACATCCAGTCGACATGGCAGTCTAAAATTGTCTCTTAAAAGCAATATATAAACAAGCTTAAGTCAACAAAAGGCACTTGTAACCACAACGGCACACATTAAGGCACTACCAAAAAAGCTTCAAAAACCGCACCCGAACGCACAACGAATCATAGTAATTATATTATAACAAAATAATAGCACACCTACTGTGCAAGATTCACAGTCCGCAGTCAATAAGTCAAAAAACATCATAATGAAATGGTGTACAAAGTCTATAAGCAGCTGGAAAACAGAGTAAGCACAAAAAGGATAATAAATGGAAAGAGGATGGGCTGGAAAACGGACTGGAAAACACTCAACCTCAACTCGAGGATCAACCGCTGTTAAGTACAAGTGAAGTTACACGGATGGCAGTCTCTCTGTGTGCACACAATTCGTAAGACCTCAAACACTTCTATATACTTGCATGTCGATTCTATAACGCATCGCCAATACGTAAAACAATGCGATGAAAACGCACGACTTGCGGACGACTAATTGCCGGCGACAGTTCAATCCAGTTTTCAACTTCTCATTCAGTCCATCGTAGAGTTCTTCTTATTGACCACTTAGTGGTCCAGGTAGATAAACCGGTCAGGTGTGTGTGCGCGTTCAGACAATAACGTTTAAACTAGATGAACCCTGACCTAGATATCTAGCATGCTGGTTCATCTTCACACTATCTGGGTCAAGTCTGAAGGTCAAAGTCCGAAGGAAACATGAACTCAGCAACTGCTGGGCTATGGCTATGGACCATCGCTGAAAAGCAGATGTCAATTAGAAACTGCAAGTAGCCGGCGGAAAACCTGAACAGATACACAACCCATATGACAATGGTGCAATCGGTCGTCGGCAAAGTTGCTGAAGTTAAAGTGGACGGTGCGACCTCGAGTGAGGGATTTCTGACTCAGTTGACACCAGTCGTCTGACTCTGGCCACCGCAGAGACGACGGGCCAGACGTAGAGTCATTGGCGTCGGTCATGCAGACGTCGGTGATGTGACATCGCGTTGCGGCTGCCAACCGCGAAAGAACAGCGACCACAGGCGAATGGTCGACGGCGGCCGGGACCAGCGTGCTGGCGACCGTGCGAAGTCAGCTGGTCACGGCTGTGGCAAATGAACGGACAGTCGGCGTGCCGGCAGCGTAGACGCAGGCAGTCGCTGGCGTGCACGCGACGATGCTGGACGAACAGACTGCGACGGTCGACACTGTACGAACAGTGCGGGCACCTGTAGTGACGTACAGCTCCGTGGAAGCGCTCGTGATCAGCGACGTCGGAGGCCAGTGATGACTCGTACGGACAGTAGCGGCACGTCGACGAGGTCGCGTCACTGCAAGACGACGTTCTGTCGTGCTTCCTGGCGTGTCTCGTCAGCAGGCGGCGGGTTGTGGATCGGTGCGGGCACTGGCGACAGCGGTACGGCAGGCTCCATGCGGAATGGCCGAGACGATGACGAGCCATCGCGGCGACAGAGTGGCCGCTGTAGCCGCAGCTGATGCACCGGTACGCCGCCATCACGTGGTCGGCGTCCGGTCGCTGCATCCTGCCGCGTTTCACTGCCGGCACGGCATCCGTCGAGCGCCTCGCCTCGTCCTTCTGGAACCGTTCAGCGGTCGTCTTCTGGTCGTCGACGCTCGGTGCCGCCGCGACACCAGAAACGTGCACGTTCTTGACGTGGTAGTCGAGTATGTGCTGCCGATCAACGGTGTAGTCACATTGTGTACAGCGGTGACGCCCTACACATACACCAGTTAAACAACAACACCAAGTTACACGGGACAAAACATCACTTGACTCAAGCAGCAGCATACGATCCATTTGTCTAATACACTTGCCGCATCTAGCGGTAAGCGTAATGTAACGGTCTGGCATCCCGTCCGTCCGTCTGCCCATCTTTTTTCAAACCTTAATAGGGCCCGCGGCGCATACTCGACGTGACTCACCAGGGGGCAGCACGAGACGCGGCCAGCGTATATTTCCGTCAAGAATATTACGAAGACGGACGTACTTGTTAACAACAACATCACAAAGCAAGAAACTATAAACTGTTCCAGAAAAATGATTCCTATGGTTTGTTATGAATTTATGTCTTTTTAATAGTCATACACTGCTACGTTGCCCTGTCAAACTGCATCTTAAATATACTCATAACTGACAACAATTTTATGTAAGTTTTGTAGTATTTGTTCACAACTTTCCGAATTGCAAATTTACAGCACACAGGCATACAGATGGCGGTTTGTCCTCGTGAAATACTGAATACACTTCCACGTACATGAAGTACTCGATAACGCAGCCACAAAACAGCTCCGTTCCGTTTTTACCACGCTATGCTAGCGCGGTATATGCTGCCATCGTGTGTCTGTCCGTCTGTTTGTCCGTCACACGCAGGTACCAAAACGGCTAAACATGAGATCACGGAAACAACTTTTCGTACGATATCCCAGGTATTCTAGTGTTCTGACGCCAAAGATCTCGGCGAAATTCCAACGGGGTCATCCCCAACGGGGTGCCAAATAGAGGTGCTGTAGGTTACAATCTGCGCTATATCTCAGAAACGGTGCAAGATGTGGACATACGTTACTATAGAACGCTAATAGGAACTCGTACGTGCTCTATCGAATGGTACTATTTCCACTGACCTTGAGTGACATTTAACTACCCCGAACCACCCCATTTTCCACATTTAGTATCGCCTTTCGTATCTTCATAGTGAGTGGAGATAGAGACTTCAAATTTGGTAGATAGGTTGATAGGTTGATGGTAGCAAATTTTAGCCCACAGAGGGCAAACCATCCCTGAAAGACTCGTGGTTAGGTCACGTAAACCATTTAAATTATGGCGAGTACCAACCATCTCCGAAACGGCTGATCGTCTCAGGTGCTGTCAACTTAGGGGGACGGTCAGTGTTGTAAACTGGTGACGGTCGTCAATCACCAGTGTATCACACTGACCGTCGACATCTGTGTACAGCACAGTTGGCGCGAGGCACCGCGTCGGGCGGGTCTGTCAGCGGCAGCGGAGACTTGTTACCTGATGGTAACAAGTCTCCGCTGCCGCTGACAGACCAGGATCCGCCTGCATGGGAAATGTTTTTCCTGAACAACCAAGTGTTGCGTTTTTAACGGTGTGACTGGTTGCCGCTGACGTCACAGCAGCCAGTCACGTAAAACGCATCCTTCGTTATTCACCGAAAGCGCTCCGAATGTAGGCGGAGACTGGTTAATCAACTACGATAGAACGAGCTAGGTTGTTCACCTACCAGCGCTTCCGTGCTTGGCGGCATGACGCTGCAGCGTTGTCAGGTTGTCGGTCACGTAGCCACATTTGTCGCACGCTCTCAGCCGTCGTTTCCGCTTCGACATTCCAGTGGCGTCGTCGGCTTCGGTCGTCGTGATGCGCTCGGCGGCGTTCCACGTCTGCCGCGCGGCGTGGCTCGCGACTGGCTCCACCACGGTATCCGTGTCCAGTCTGGGATCGTCGGGCGGCACGCGTCGACGACACAGGTCGACCGGCTGATCCACGTCGATCACCTCCACGTCAGTGTCTGACGACGACGCCGGGCTTGACATCACCGCGTCCGCCACCACGTCTGCCATTTCATCCACAGTGAGACAGCCACTTCGGTCCGACTCCCACTCAGCATCTGTCACGGTCGTGTTCAGTTCTCCCGGACGAGCGTCGACCGTCACGTCCAATAACGACGACCCGTTCACGTCCACCGCCTCAGCAGATTGCAAACAGCTGACTTCAGCTTTACTTCGCAGTCCTAGCGATGTCCAGAACTTTGAGCCATCCACACCGTCCGCAGCGTTCACCTGGTCGTCGCTCGCTAACTTGACCTCATCAACAACGACTCCGTGATCATCGACTGGCGTCGCCTTGACGTGCTTCTCCGTTTTACTTTCTGGCACAACGCGCACCTGCTTCGACGACTTTCGGCGATGGTGGCTCGGTCTGGCGGCGGCTGCTGCTGCTGGAGCGTGTAACTCAGGCTGATCGCCGGTGTCGCTGTTCTCGTCCTTGCGAATGGCTGCGTGCGTAGACTTATGCTGGAGAAACGACGTCAGATCGATCGCTTCGAAGTCGCATCGCCGACAGCGCAAGCGGCCGCCGACCGTGATTCCGGCGAAGTTACTGCCGTTCGGCAGTCTCTGCGTCTT
>Ga0209363_1000327_pt1 | contig 17613 bp, 10 predicted proteins | sample WorMetexBAHAMAS3_FD_187385 | JGI IMG/M metagenome (GOLD analysis project Ga0209363, IMG submission 187385) | Marine gutless worms symbiont microbial communities from Max Planck institute for Marine Microbiology, Germany - Inanidrilus exumae... | ecosystem: Host-associated > Annelida > Digestive... | reverse complement strand
GATCGGTTGAGGGGTGTCGATTCTGTGGGGGGTCGAAAATTGCCCTTTCCCATTGACAAAGCCAGTGGCCGTTAACACAGGGCTGGCGCTACCGCGCAGCCTGTGATTATCATTATTAATGATGTTATGATTCGTTATTAAAAATAATGTTGTTATAAAACTTTGTAGGCTATAGTTCAGTTTGTGTGTATTTGAGGAAGATCTTTTGTAGACATATGTTCTGTTTGCTTTTGTTGAATTTTATCACTAATGTTGTAGGGTGTGTCAAGGTAAAATAACTATCAGAAAAATTTTTGTTTTTAATTTGTTATGAACAGCTGCAGTGGGATTTTTGTTCATCTCCAGTGCTGTAACAGTGGCTGTACCCTTTGGCATCGGCCGTGTCATAGACATCATTTACACATCTGCTAAAGATGGCCAAATGGTTGAACGATTGACACGCTTCTGTCAGATTCTGTTTGTCATTTTCATTGTTGGTGCAATTGCCAATTTCGGTCGAATTTACCTCATGCAAACGTCAGGTAGTTAATTGAGAATTTTACATAAATTTTTAAGTGGGGTACTTTGAGTTTATGGGCTAATTCTGTGAATTGTAGATAGTTTACATAATTTTTTGTATTGCTGATTTATATTTATTAATATCACTGATAACATTTGTAATGAGTGAAAACTTTGATAATTTACTATTAAAAAATTATCAGTCATAAGTCCTTAATTAAGTTTGACCAACATTTCGTTTATTTTTTAGTCTGTGAGACCCGCTGGAATTGACAACAGCTATGTTTTTGTTAATTCTTGATATCAGCTAAATAAATAGGACAGCCTTTGGCGTAATAAAGAAATTGGAAGTTCAGTTGGAAGTTTACAGAAACAGTTTTTGCAGGCACATGTATTTGAGGAAAGTAACATAACATAACATTTGCATTTATTTAAGTCATTTCCATTGACCTGGCTGTTTTCTAAATCATGATGGTGATCTACACCATAGGAATTGTATGTTATATGCTTGTAAGGCAGTGGTGAGCAGCGAGTGTGGTAGTTTGAGTGAAAGAAGCGTTGTCTGACCTCTTGTGTCATTTGAGGAAGCTGGTTACGTCTACCTTTGTATCAACAGCCATTTCCCGGGCGAACCGGGGTTGGACGGCGCCACTTGATTTTCTCCTAGCCCCTACACCTTATTCCATAAGAGAACCTTAGGAGATAAGTGCCACAGGTTTTTTTGGCCTGGCACACAACCAACGGTGTCAAAGCAATGAAGGAAACAAAGTGCTGACACAAACCAGTGCTCTGGTGTCATCCTGTTTTACCTACCACCAGACTGCTGATGAAATGTCATTGCTTTCTTTCGCCAGCTTTCTGACGCCATTACCAATATTTGGGGAGCTGAGGTATTGAAACTCACTGTGGAAAAAACATCCTGATTTTATGCACAGATTGTTATTACTACTGACCACTAATAGGAAGTAATTGCCTATTCTATACTGGATAGTGGCAATTCCGATGACCGTGAGTGACCTTCAAGGACATTCACCTATTGCAAGTGATTGATTGATGATGGTCACTTTACAAGCCAAGAGCAGTTCACTTTATGTTCGTTTGATCTTAAGGTAATCGTATCATCCGAAGTCTTCGATCTCAGCTCTTTTCGTCAATCATTCGGCAAGAAATTGCGTTTTTTGACAAGAACAAAACAGGCGAGTTGATCAACCGTTTGTCCACTGACACAACACTAGTTGGTCAGTCAGTAACAATGAACATATCGGATGGACTGCGGGCAGTTGTGCAGGCGCTGGCTGGCATCTCTATGATGGTATGATGATAAATTCAACATTCAACTAATAAATTCATTGTCAGAGCAGTTTCCAAGCTTCATCACCGTCACAGACCGCGTGTTTATGCTGTATTTTTCCTGTACCGAAAACCTCTTTATGGAGAAGATTGGTTGATTCATTCATTTGCTGACAGATTGATATTTGGCCATTCTAGCATGATGACACTGTGTTCATGTGTCATGAAATTTATAAGTAAGTAAATAGCAGATGTCTGATAATTTAGCTAAGATCACTTAATTTAACTATATATTTCCTTGTTCTTTAACTCATCATCCTATACTCTGTAAAATGTTTGCTTTTCAGTGTATTTTGTTAAGCTGAATCACATGCACACAGTGCATAAGATGCGGCCTATTGCTACATATGTTGCATGTAGCGTGGTCTGTGTGTCTGTGTGTTGTTCACACTGATCTACTGTGCGTTTGCAGATGTTTATGTCACCAAAGTTGTCAGTGATAGCATTGAGTATTGTGCCTCCAATGGCTCTGTTGTCACGAATCTATGGTCGTTATGTCCAGAACATTACCAAACAAGTTCAAGACTCGCTTGCAGGTGCTACACAGGTAGGTTGAGGTAACTGTTACTTTTCGTTATAAGTCTTACACAAAACCTGCAGCTGAGTGTGAAAAACTCAGAATGGGTCAGGTTTTTTTGTACTCACATTGCTGAAATATTGCTTTTATTGTTTTGAGTCCTCTTTTTGCAAATAAGCTGCAGTACGGAAGAAAATGTGAAGTGTCTACATTATCATTGTCTGTGATGTGACTGACGTTTATTTTATATTTAATTATTATCCAGAAAATGCTGTTCATGTATGGTTAGCCCATACTGTTGATAGCATGCCAACTGCACTGTGTGTCGTCCTAATTTGGCATTTATGATTCAACTGTTTCACAGGTTGCTGAAGAGCGGCTCGCTAATATGAGGACAGTCCGTGCTTTTGTCCAGGAACACAATGAAAGCCTTGTGTATAATACTTGCATTGACCGAGTTCTGCAGTTATCATACAGAGAAGCTCTGGCAAGAGGCTTCTTCTGGGCCATGGTAATATGCCGCTCATTTGTGACACACCAGTCTAATAATAGGCTATCCTTTAATAATAGTAATAATAACAATAATAAAAACAAACAGCAACAATAATAGCAGTAATAATAATCATGATTTTGTTTGCTGATCGGTTTTTGTTTTTAGTTTTCCCTTACCTTTTCGTTTTTGGTGCTGTGCACTAGATTAATCTGGCCCTGCTGTCAGCTTTTTAGCTCACATAAATATACCATGTTGTATCGTATCTTATTATGTGAGAAGAAGTTGTCTATATTTCAGTTTAGGCATATGATGATGTTTATATTCGCATTTGACAATGCTGGTATTTTGAACTTTTGTCGCATATTCGAAATTCATCAGATTTTGACATGCCTTATTATCAAAAACCATTGTAATTTCGTGTGTATTAAGTGAATAGCTTCAAAGCAATAAAAAGTCATTTCTGGTAATAATGCACTGGTCCTCAGTCATCCACAAATGCAGTCAGCATGACATAGCGCTTATTCCATTTTGACCATTTATTACACCATGGTACATCTGCTTACTTCCTCTTTTAATGCTGTTTGTGGCATTCACATTTGAATTTGAATGGATTTTGAAATTGAATGTGAATTTTGTTTAGCTTCGTGATATCTTTATCTCAATTTTTCACTTTTCATTTAACAACCATCTTTTTATAGTTACTCCAGGTTGGGCCTGGATCTTTGGGGATAACTAGAGTGGGGTTTTAGGTGCCCTTTTTGTTAAAAGCGCTGTAGGGACTGCGATAAACTTTAGAAGTGCTATTATTTATAGTGTGCGTGTGCTTTTATGCATTTATTATTTGAACAAGTAAGTAAGTAAGGCAATTTGTGCACAGCACCTATAATGTACGGTTGGTATCTGACAAATTTTTAATTTTATTTTGTAAACTGAAGGAATTCATGAAAGGACGTAAATTTTTTGACTACGAAGATGCTATCAGAGTGGCAAATGGCAAGCTGGAAGTGTAAGATTATCAATTCATCTACAATGGAATGAATTCGAGCTGTAGAGAAATGCTGGACCAGTTGCATTTCAGTTGCAGGAGACTGTGTTGAAAAGTGACAGAATATGATATACATACCTCGTGATTAATTGTGTTAGTCTAATGAACTTTCTGAACGCCCCTCGTAGGTTTTACAGGCTGTCTGTCCTTCCTCTCACTCATCCAATAGTGTCAAAGCATTGATGTACGAGACTACTCCTGATTACAGTAATTTACAAATAGTTAACAATTATTTTAGCTGCGGTAAAGTAATGATCAAAGAATGTAACTGCTGTGATTTGGGTCAGTCGCAGTGCATAACTGCAGATGCAGTAGAGAGTTGTGCAAAGATACATCTCTGTAGGTTGCATTGTGTCCGTGTGTTAACAGACAGGTTTATCTGGCAATGTTATTGTTTTATCCGTCTTCTACTATGGTGGCGTCATGATGAACGAATCACAGATTACAGTCGGTGAACTTACATCATTCCTGCTCTATGCTGCGTTTGTCGGAGCCTCGATTGGAGGTTAGAGCTGTTTATCATTGTCCCTTCTAACATAATCTGGAAAGCCGTTATTTTGCTTCCTTCTATGTTTTCTTGTCACTTTACATAGTCCAAATCGACCCCTGATTGATATATCGATAGGAACTTAATCCATTCAATCCATTTAGATGCATTTTGTCTAGGGCTGGCAACAATTTCTAAAAATATAATTAACTGATTGCAGCAGTAATTAATCGATTATAATTGATTAAAGCCAATAATTTAGAACTCACTGGTAAAAGTATTCTTTGGTAGTTTTTGCTGCAGTTTTCAGGCCCTTTTCACACTGGAAAGTTTCTTTCATAAGTTGTTTTTGAAAGTCAACTTTCAAAATTTTTACTTTTGAAAGTTAGCACGTTCACATTGGAAAGTAACAGTCCACTCCATAATGTTTAATGTTTGTAAACATGGCTGATTGACCAATCACAGTACTCCATGAGCGAAAGTTACTTTCGCAAAATAGAACATGTTCTATTTTGCTAAAGTGACTGTCGCAAGCAGTAAACGTCTGTAAGTGGACTGTTCACACTGGAAAGTTTCTTTCAAGAGTTGCTTTCAAACGAAACTTTCCAGTGTGAAAGGAGCCTCATGTCAATGACGTTGTAGAACAAAGACAGGCAAAACGCATCATTTATTGCTGCCATTTGTTCTATTGTTGACATTCAGTTAGAGTGAAAAAATGTTTAATCGATATTTCTCCATTCACCTTTGTTTAATTAACAAAATACGAGTTAAATGCCACTTAGTATTGAAATGAAATAATTAACTTGTAAGACATATAAGCTAATCGAACAAAAACGTTTAATCAGTTAAAAGTTTAGTGTCATTCCGCCCTCCTGCAGTTTCGGAAATAGGAATTGGGACTTTTTGAAGCATTGGAGCAACTGTTGACCAAACTGGAAGGTATTAATTGAGGAGACATTGAGCGTTGTAGCAATATTCTGATTGTGTTCATGTGATTGGACAGGGCTGACCTCGTTCTACACAGAGCTGATGCGAGGCATCGGTGCCAGCTCAAGATTGTGGACCTTAATTGACCGACAGCCTGTTATACCACTCGCCGGTATGCTGCTGACTGATCGTTTTAACAACGTTGCTACTTCACGTAGCTCTAAGTAATGACGTTGGAGAGGAGATGGAAAAGAATTATCAGCGTCCCTTCTTCCAGTAGTCAGTTAGTGAATGAGGTACAGTGGGTCATTCCGCTGTTAAGCGCCATACAAAAACTTTCTGGCAATCACGCCTTGAGAACAAGGGACAATCGACGAACCCAGATTCACCGGAAAAATAGCTGTGAAGGCTGTCTGTCCTGTGTTAATTATTCTGTCATGTACTGTATGCAGTACATTGGTGGCAGTTGTCTTTTTAGGTCGACTGTTCCGCAGAGTCGACCTAACAAAGCTGGTCTCAAATGTCCGTCCGTCCATGCGTACGTACGTATGTACGTACGTCCATTCACATAAACATTCTTCAACTTCAATGAAATTTGGTCTCTAGGTAGAGGTCGATGAGTGATGCACGACGGTATACAGTATGACCCGACCAATGTCAAAGTCACGAGCCCTTGAAAGTTGGAAATCCGTCCGTTTTTAAAACCTATTTCCTCTGCCATTTACAATGGGAACTGGCAACTGACCATGGATTCTTAAACTAGGGCACGATATCTAAATATGATCGGGCCGGATTTTGATATTTGGCCTAGTTTTGTGTCACGTGACTTTGAAGTTTGCAGAAATGTCAGTTATGAAGAGTCGACCGTAAGTCCCGTACAGGGCAAATTTTTTACCGATGGTATATGTGTTAGTACCTGTCAGCGATCATCAGCTCTGCAGGAGCAACAGTGTTTTTTATATCTTTACCTGCCGACAGTGTTGTTGTTATGATTCTAGCTTGTCCTGTTGTTCTGTTCGTCTGTCCACTCGTCCGGACAGATATTATTACCATGATGTCTCATGAACGGCTTTAACAATTTTGATAAAACTGACCAGGAATATTCACAAGCCCCTACTGTTACCTGATTAGATTCTGGTGGTCAAAAGTCAAGGACACAGCAGGTCGTCATGGTCAAATCTTGTGAACACCGTATCTCATGAATTGCTTGAGCAATCTCGATGAAACTTAACGAAGGTTAAAGATGATATGCAACGATTTTTTACCAACTTGATTAAAAGTAATTTCTAGCTGCTTACTGCAATATAAACCCATCTGTGTTACAAATTTTGAAAAATTATGCCGTAAAATGCTAAAAATTACAAGTTTATTGTTTTTTTTGGTATTGCTTTTCTTCGGCATGTGTGACGTCATACCTGGATACGCTCGTTTTGTTTGCGTTGTTATGTGTTATTGAGATTAGATAAAAGGTTAATTTTACCAGTTTGTGTTTTAAGAACCTATTTCTACGTCGTTATGCCTATGTGTTGTGTAATGTCTCACTCAACACTTCAATAGCTTGTTCCCTTGTTGGTTTACCTGCTATGACGTCATCACTTGCAAAAGTAAACAAATCATCGGGTGTGTACTACCTTTCTGGCGCTTTTTCTAAAATTTCCTAACTTTTTGATGTTCATTAATATTCGAATAGATTTATTTATATTAAAGACATACTATGGGCACTTTACTTTAACAACCAAAAAATCATTGCATATCATCTTTAAGGTCACACCTTGGTTCAAGTACATGGTAGTGAAGGTATCCACGTCAATGCTATGGTATCAAAGTCCATCTTTTAGTCGACAATGCTTCATGGTCTTGAAGTGCTAGCCACTTATACGACATTAATCCTGGCATTATGACGATGATGAGGATGTTGCTGATTAGCACTGAAATTTACTGGATATTTATTTGAATGGTGTTACGTGTTCCAGAAGGTCGCAGTCCGTCGACAAACCTGCTGGGTCATGTCGAGTTCAGTGACGTTCACTTTAGTTACCCGTCTCGGCCAGAAGTTGCCATCTTCTCAGGTCTTGATCTCGTCGTGCCGAGCGGCTCAGTAACAGCAGTGGTCGGTTCCAGTGGTTCGGGCAAGTCCACCTTGACGGCATTGTTGATGAGGTTCTATGACCCGACCAGCGGTACTGTGAAGGTTGGCGGGACCAACGTGTGTGAATTCAGTCCATACTGGCTGCGAACTCACATGAGCATTGTTCATCAGGTACAAGCTTTATTCACTAGCCCCATTTTGAGGAAAGGGCGTTGTTCCCTTTTTGCTGCTTCTCTGATGCTGCTTCTCAATACCTTTGTGTGCCAAATAACATCTTTATTTATTTGTTTTTTAGGAAACTAGAGTATAATCTCATGTAAATCAGGAAGGACTTTGTTACCTGTTTGGTTGCGTTATTTAGTTGCTTTGGAGAATTTTTTTTATTGCTTGCTTCACAACCGGCATCTTTAAGTATGTTCAAGATGTTCACCCAAATAGGGCCGCTGATTATAAGAGGTTGCTATTTCAGTCATTATTGCTGGTTTTCAACTGTAACCCATGAAACTGTCATGGTCATTATAAATCTGTTAAAAAGTCCTTGTGCCAAAAGTCTACATGGGAACTTTATTATGTCAGTTCGGCGAAGGCATTATGTTTTCGGGCTGTCTCCCAGTTTATTCATATATCCGTTTGTTAATCCAAACAGATATTGTTACCACGATATCTCGTGAAAGCCCTAAACAATTTTGATAAAACTTACACGGAATATTCAGTAGCCCCTGCTGGTGACCTGATTAGATTCTGGAGGTAAAAGGTCAAAGATAAAGGTCACACCAGGCCATAGAGGTCAAATCATGTCTCATGAAGTACTTGAGCAATCTCAATGAAACTTTTTCTGGAATAATTAATTCAGATCCCTTCTAGCCCTTCAGGGTAGGACAGGAGAAGAGATAGAGAGATGGAGTGATTTACTTGAGGGGGATTGAACAGGGCCAACATTTTTGTAAGCCGACCCTGCTAATTTCAAATGTAAAACAACTTTATGTGCTGTAATTTGACATTTAAAATCTGTTGTAGGACTTTCAGATATCAGTGTGGTTTGTCGGGTGTGGAATATTTGATTTAAAAAAAATTTCATTGATTTCAACTCCCGTGTTCACTGAAAAGACAGAAAATTACTGGTAAGGGCAGTTTGTATATATGTTCATAGCAGACAGACAGATGCACAAACCTTTTCTTCAATAGATGTCCTTGTCTGAAAACTGTCTTTCTTTTTGATTTGAGTGCAGGAGCCAATGCTGTTTTCAACAACAATTGCCGAGAACATTCGCTATGGCACAGTTGACTCAGCAGCAGTGAATGATGATCAAGTGTGGGAAGCAGCTCGGATGGCAAATGTCGAAGCTTTCATTCGTCAGTTTCCGAGTCGTCTTAACACCCTTGTCGGTGAACGAGGGGTCATGTTATCGGGTGGGTATGGAGAACGTTGTTAAACCTTATACTAACAAGAACATCAATAAACTTTTTTTATTGGCTGTATTTTAGTCTTACTAGTGTAAATCAGTGCCGTCAATATTAGTGGGCGGCAACGAAAGCCCAAATATAATTTACCATTCAACTTCATGCCACAGTGAAATGGACACAACAGCACCCCTGGCGGCTAAGGTGAAAACCATGATTTAAAAATATACCTCCACGATTGCAATACTGTGGCCGTTCGTGGTATCACAGTTACAGAAATCTAATTTTAGAATGTGAGTCAGCAAAATTTCTGCGTACATGGGATGGGTCATTTACATAGGCGCGAAAATGACGTCCAGTGGAAAATTATAAAATACCATAGTCAAACAGCTTTCTGTAGATAACATAAGCTTTGATGTTGGCATAAACAGGATCTTCAGAGACACAACGTAAATAAATAATCAAAATGGTCTGTGGTATGGATGATGCTGTATCACAGAGTACAGTATGTAATGATTTGCAGTTTTTGCGAGTCCCTTTTTCAGGTAAACAGAATTATTATCATAACAGTGCTTGTAAAGTTTTAAATGACCTAACCGAGTGACACTAACATGTCACTGTTGTCACATAGATAGTTGCATCTATGTATGAACCATCTTTCTTTTTTTTGTCGTCATATCTTTAATTTGCCTCCAGTATATGTGCAAAGTATTGTGATCAGTGGCATGTCTTTGCGTCTGTCTGTCTATTTGTGTGTTTGTGTGTCCGCTCAATCACGTATGTTAAAAACCATGCATCCAAATTTTCTGCACATGTGACATGTTACGTGTAGCCATGGCTCGGTTCTCCTCGGATGACAGTGTGATACGTTATGTACTTCCGGTTTTGTGGATGACGTCACGTTTTCATATAATGCAGGAAATAGGCCAGAATAAGTGTTTCGTCCAGTTCACCGGGTGCCGGCACCAGTCGGACAACATACAGCATTGTTTTGTCCAGGTTGCTAGGTGGCGACATCGGAGCTAAATCTGCCATCTTTGATTACATTTTATTATCAGCTACCTTCCTTCATGTCATCCTTGGCCATCCTCTAAGTTTATTTTACATGACAAAAAAGTACGCCTGTTTAACAAAAACTGAAAGTATATTAGTAGAGCTATGGTTATGGCATTAAACATTCTTGTAATATCGAGACCAAGGTCTTGGGTTATGTTTCAAGAGCATTCAAGTCCAGTTTCTAAAGATCTTGGTCTTGAGACCTGATGCCAAGCCTTGGTCTTGGCTCAAGACAAGGTTATGGAAAATATCCACATCTTGCTACATTCAAACGCAGACTGTGCACTGTTTGACATTTTGCAGTACTCTGTTCATCTTTGCAAAACTGGCAGCAGTAAGGATGCCTGCTAATTCTGATGCGACAGTGGTTGATATTAATAAATCTGCATCTATTTGGATTTTACGAGTGCAGTCAGTAGTGAACAGAGATAGATGCTGGTATGCACTGCTGATGTGTCAGTTTCTCAAGCTTGTTGGTCAGGAAAATATCCCTTTATTTTGCATTAGACATGATGAATCACTAATAGTTGGCTTTTGACAAAGTTTCCTTCGGTGAAACTTAACGACGTCTCTGAAATGACCTATTTTGTGTCAGGTGGGACTTGTAACCTTAATTCAGTCAATTCTTTCTGTGAATTTAAGTTTCTTGATTATTTTATTTTATTTGTCTTTACTATTGAATGGAAACTTTTGACCTTGATCTGTAGACCTAGGTGCAAGGTCTTGGTCTTCATCTTGGTCTCAAGTCCCAGGTGTCGACTACTGTCGAGCTCTTAGTTTTGTACTAGAGACCAGACATTAAGGTCTTGGTCCTGAACTCGAGGCCTTTAGTAAGGTTGTGAAACATGACTAGCATTAACTTGAGTAGTGCATTACGAGTAATTTGTGCTGTTCATTCAACATGTGATCAACTTTAGAAAACTTTGTTTTTTAACAGTTTTTGAACAGTTGTCAGTTGTTGTACTACTAATATGGACTGGTATTGTACATTGCTGATATGTTTTACATAGGTGGACAGAAGCAACGCATTGCTATTGCACGTGCTATCATTAAGGTTAGTTTTTCTCTGTATGATGCTGCTACTATGATAAAAGTGATCTCTATTGTTGCCTTTACTGTTGTACACTGACGGGCAAATCTTAATTGTGATTAGTATTTAGATCACAATTTGCACACTTTTGGCAATTCTGCTGCAGGTATAAAGATTCGATTTAAAGCATTGCAGTTTGATTTGCGGTTTGAATCAAAAATTTTGCGATTTGATTGGAGAAGTAGTTGAATCACAGCAAATTGCTGTAGTACTTGCTTACTATCATTTGAGGCATTGATGCTTCCCTTGCTGATAACAGTAGTACAGTACTGGATATGATATGTTTAATATGCAGTGTTGCAGTGCCCTAGAGTGACTTTTCACAGATATTCTATCTATTCCACAGTGTCTGATTTATAACACAACAACTTGACTACATAAAGTCTGTACGATTATGACAAACAAGTGAATGAACATTGATTTATATACTGCCACTTGAAAAGTTAACTCACATATTACATTTTGGGGAAAGATTCGTGATTTGAGATTTGCTTTCAAATGGTTTGAGATAGGGCTGTTGAATTAACGCATTAAGTAATGCGTTAAGGAATTAATCGCGATTTTAAAAATAAACGCTACTAAAATTTCTAACACAAACTAGTCACAGCAGTAGCAATATTCAATATAGACTTCAAGATAATCGAACTTTACTCCCTTAATGAACAAACACTTACTTTTTGGTTGCAGCACTACTCAAAATTTTGTTTACTATTCTACGATGATATTTTCTGCTAATGCCATATAATTTCTATACTGAGACATTATTCACAGAGATGTGCGGATGCGGATATTTTGGCGTCCGTCCGCGTCCACAGCAATACCATCTGCGTCTGCAGCTGTCCAACGACAGGCATCCTTGGACGTCTGCGGAGTGCACGGACGATCGGTATCCAGTTTTACCAGAAGCAATGTCAGCAGTACTCTGCTCTGTCATGGGCTAATCAAATCAAATCAAATTTATTTGCCGTAAGTTCAGTACACAATATAACAATTCATGAATTCGCATTGCGTTTGGCTGGACAGACAGGTGATAACTTCGCACTTATGTCTGCCCATGACAACTAAACCTAAACCTAAAAATAAAATAAAAACAAATAATACGACCTTACAAAGACGCGTCAGTGTCCGGCCATCCGCGTCCGCAGCTACACGTAAAGTAGCGTCTGCGTCCGTCCGCAGATGTGCGAATAGCTTGCGGACGCGTGCGAGGATGCCTCCGCCCATCTCTGGATAATAATAATAATAATAAAAACCTTCGTTTATTAGGATTGACGTCAAACCGCGCAATCAACACAGTACAACATCCGCCGCGCAGGGCGGGGAACAACAGCCACCATGCAGGCAGCACTATATACATGGACATATATATATGGACTCATTCATTACCCTTACACCTGTAATACAACACAAAGGAAATGTGCGTTGAAACCGCAATTAACGCGCGATTAAAATGCTTAATTCTTGTGATTATTGCGATTTAAAAAATTAATCGCTCAACAGCCCTAGTTTGAGATTTGAGGAAAAATCGGGATTTGAGATTTGGATAATGATTTGGCGATGTGGAAGGGTATATCTTTTTTTAAAGAAAATTCTGCTGCTGTCCGTTAATTGTGGTTAGTAGGCATTTGTCACTTAATGGTACAGTAAAGTTTTGGTCGCTTGTGTGTTTCTTGACATTAAATTTGCCATGTGAAGTTGATATGACATGATTGTGTGTTACAGAATCCACGGATTTTGCTTCTCGATGAAGCCACAAGGTATTAGCATATTTAATTCTTACTATGTCAATCAGTCATATGTATTTATAGAATCGGCGCCATTAGTCTAGCTAGAAGTAGAATCGGAGGCTCCACACTTACACTTGATACAACAGTTAAATGTTAGTGTAAATTTGGCAGATGGTGATAATTCTGTGCTGCGTGGTATCTCCTCCATCGCCAACTGAAATTGCAGATAAGGGGCAAATTTTGGGTCTTGTGGCTTCCGAGCTAGTCATGGTACCAGAACTCAGCCGTTCGTCTAGTTTGGCTGCAGAGCTAGAAAGTACTAGTAAGACTGTTGATATCCATACGAGCGACTTGTTTCCTGGTTCAGCAGTGACGTCAAATGATATGTACAAGGGGGTGTTCAAAACGTTTATAGATTAACACAGTTAATCACAAGATATCTGCCGTGCAGACAACATCTTCATCATCAGCAAAGACGCAAATCTCGGCTGAGTTGCTGTTACGAGATCCGACTGGCGAAGTTGACTTTGTTTCGGTTGTCGCTGTCCTAGCTTTCAGCAGTTCGCGTAACTCCTCGTAGCCAATACGTTGTCATTACGCCTTTACCCTTTTAAACACGCAGCCATGCACACACTCGTACCCTGTGTCTCAGAAAAGAGAACCCAACATTATCCTATTTTAATTATTTTACAGAAATGTCTTCTGAAAAGCAGGCAATCAACACATGGTTTATTTCCGACCCGGTTGAGATTGAGCTTTTGAGTGTCTAATTTCTAAGTAATATTTCTGCCAAACATTGTTAAAATGCGACAGTGCAAGCGTTGTCAGATTTTAACAATGTTTGACAGAAATATTATTAATTTACAGCTACAAATGTCTGGGATGTTTTTGAGACACAGCGTACATTAGGCTATACTGATGATAGGCCTACTTCTGCATACGTAAATGCGTAATAAAGGTTTTATGCTGTCCGGTCATAGGGTCATACAACTTTTCTTTAGACACTTCGTCCCCTGGTGCCACAATCTGACAAACTGAACGAAACTCATCTTTTCATTCTGGCCATTCGCTCCATTATGTGAAAACATGACGTCATCCATTCATCCACAAAACTGGAAATACGTAATTAACATATTGCACTGCCGTCAGAGGAGGACTTAGCCACGGCCACAGGCAACATGTACAGAAAATTTGGTGAAATTTGGACGTGCGGTTTTTGAGATATGTGAGCTAACAGACAGACATAGAGACACGCAGATCGCAATACCCCGCACCCCTACAGGGGGGCGAGGTAACGAAAAAGAGTTGGGCAGATTGTCCTTACGATTTGCGAACGATATGCTGTCATTCTGTCTCGATAACGGTTGCAGCCTGCTGCAGGCACGCAGCCGAAAACATTAGGACAAGAAAACAGTAGAACAAAATGCAGATGTGAACAGTGCTAACCAGAACATCGACAGATCACGTGCGACACTTGAAAACATTTTGCGATCATCTTTCTACTGTGAGTTTAGAAATCAACTCCTTCCATATTAATAGCGTCCCTACATAGTCTAGCGATAGGCATGCCCAGCTATTATCCGTCATAATGTTTATCGTACCCACAGTGCAAAACGAACTTATACTTTGGACGACTGTTGGCAGTAACAAACAGTGCTCAAATTACCGGGGGACGGGGGGATTTCCCCCACTGCGGTTGTGGACCCCCAATTAATACACGACGTCGCAATCTCGGCGCTTTTGGTGTCTCGGTGTGTGGTCCTCCACTGATTTTGCTTAGTTTTACCACTGGTAACAAACGTCGAGATGAAATAAGTTGGACAAAGAGACGTAAAACTGATCATATCACGGTAATGTCACTTGAGGCTGAATATAGTATAGTCAATGGAGAATAATTGCTTTAATGAATGCTACTCACGTGTTTTAGTCCTTGCGCACGCGCTTTGCTTTTATTAAACGTATATAAGTTGATTTCCATAATAATAATTGGACATCACTGCTGGTGGTGGCACATTGCGTGTCACTCTGTGCGATATGCCTGCAATATGGAAATTGAATTGCATAGCGTATGCTGTTAAATGTGACACGTAGCGTAGTATACTGTGTCTAAAAACAGCACACTTGACTTTTTATCTTAACTTTGTCAATTGTTGATCCATTTTCAAAATTCTTTCACTGACAGATTGCCAAGGAAACTCTCTATGTAACATTTACAGGGTTGTCCACCTCACCTTAACTGTGTGCTGCACTACCTTGCAAAATTCAAAATTTTAAAATTACGGCTGAACTTTTACTCAGTACGGTCAAAATGAATCAGTTTTGCTCGAAATTTACCAACGTTTAGACGACAAACGCTACAAACATTCAGAGTGATGATTTACTTAATGAAGCACAGAATGCAGATAATGCAATTACGTTTGTAATATGATTTGATGGCGAACTTCGTGAAGTTTATGCAAGAAACAACTTCACCATTGTCAAAGGTGACAGTACAGTAGTAGGCCTATTTGTAACTAATATCTGATGCAGTCCACCTACCTGACAATTAGTCCAAAAGTTAAAACAAGTACTGAGAACGTTCATCTCTGTTACAAACACAAGCGGACATTTGCGCCATTCACTGACACGAGCTTCATATCAATGAATATCTGCTGCAGCCAATGTTACTCGTCAGTCATCCACTGATTCAGTTTGCTATCATCACGAATCCTTTTGCGAGCATTGCTGCACTGTTTTCCAGCTGTTATAGTCGTAGAATTCAGATCCTAGACGGCCTCATGTCTTGAAAGGTGCATTCTGAGATCTGACATGCAATATGCCAGTGAAATTGACAACAGTTGTAATTTTCAAGTTTCACAAGGTAGTGTAGAAACACTTAATTAGGGCAGTTTGTAGGTGCAGAATCTTTGTAATGTGTGTACAAGATTTCTTCAGAATCTGACAATGAAAGAACTGTGAAAATCGGTCTATATTTGCCAAAGTTAAGGTGAAAAGTCAAGTGTATTGTTTTTTGAGACACACTGATAAAAGAAGATCAGTGAAAAGTAAGTAAAAAATAAGAAGCGAGTCCAAGGCATAATCCGTTAAGGCAGTCCTGAGGGATACCAATTACCAACGGATTGATGTTATGAATAGTGTGACGTGGAAAATGGTTATCTGACATGTGCAAGTTGAGGTGAATGAGAAGAAGAATGATTGAAATGAACCTAAAGAAATAAATCAGGAAGTTGATTCCAAGGAGAAGGTGATGAGTGTTGAAAAGAGCAGTTAGTTGGAGTTTAACGTCCCCTTTCAGCACAAATATGGCTGTATCAGAGACAGAGAAAAGAGCAATCTATCATTTGTAATGAGCATGATGTTGACGGTCAAGCAAAGTAACAACAGATGAGGGGCTAGTGCTGCGAGGAGATTGAATGAGAAACGTTTACCGACTTGTGCCTTCTTTCAGAGTATATTCAAGAACAAGCAACCCGTGGTCGAACTAAGGAAAAAGACGTTGGGGGACCACACACCGAGGCGCCGAAAGCGCCGAGACTTCGACGCCGTGCATTACATGCGGGTCCACAACCATAGTGGGAGGAAATCCCCCCCGTCCCCCGGTAATTCGAGCACTGCAAGCAACATATATACAGTAGTGATTTTACTACAGAGAAAAAAATGTATGCAACTGTCTTAAAAATCGCTACATAGGTTGTTTATGTTTGTCTTAGACGACGAAGGTCCATATGAACAAGATTATAAAATAAATAATAATGAGCTAATGCAATAAATATGAATAGCAAATAATAATAAGATATAGAGAATAATAAACGTAGAAAATATTAAACATTGAAGAAAATAAAAATAGTGTAAAGTGATGAAAATATTAATAAAATACAACATCAGTAATAATAATAATAAGAAAATAACTGTCTTTTACTGACAAAAACAACCGATGTAAATAAACGCAACTTTTTGTTGTTAATATCAAGAGATTCGCACTACAGGACCGTGGTAAATGTCTTGCTGGCGGAAATTGAAGTACCGGTATTTCACCAGATTGTTTGCCTGTCCACCGACGTTAGTGGATGTTGTACGTCACGCATAGCATATGTCTCGAGGTGGTGACGTGGGAATTCGTAGCGTCGATAGGGTATTTAATAGCCTGCTAAATTATTCAGTAACTGATAACTTACCTGTTGTTATTCACGCCTTACCTTTACTTCAATTTGTCCGCGAAGTTCCACGTCGTAGGCCTCCTCTCTGCTGTTGTCCAAGGCTGATTTCGTTGCTTCGCTCATGTGAATTTTTCCAGCTATTCGTCAGGTACATTCACCTGGACTGTATTTTAACGAGTAGACTGTACTGGTAATATAAAGCATAAATATTGCCACACATTTTCCATCAAACACAAGCGCAAATTTATCATACTGAACTTATAGTCTGTACTCATGGCATGAAGCACAAGTGACACTAAGAAGTATTAGATATCCAAACCATGTAGCCTACAAGTATGTAGACTGTACTGCGAGTACGAATTGTACTAGCAAAGTTGCACCTCTCTAATACAAACGCTAAAAATTAAGTATACAAGTACAACAAAGAGGGCGCATGCAGTCTCAGCAAGATGTACACAAATGTCATATCTGTGCATCGAGCTGGTTGTGGTCGAATGAAAGATATCTCAAAATAGAACAACAACAATGCAGCGTTTATCTGTTTATTACTTCGCCCCAGATTGGTGGGCGACGTATTGCGATCGCCATGTTTGTTTGTCTGTCTGTCTGTCTGTCCGCTTGCATATATCGAAAACCGCGCATCCGAATTTCACCATATTTTCTGTACATGTAACCTGTGACCGTGGCTCGATCCTACTCTGACGACACTGCAATATGTTATTACTGGCCCGCCTAATGGACCAGTATTGTTTTGCTCGCTGGCGTCGGTTGTCTGT
>Ga0209363_1000326_pt1 | contig 17619 bp, 13 predicted proteins | sample WorMetexBAHAMAS3_FD_187385 | JGI IMG/M metagenome (GOLD analysis project Ga0209363, IMG submission 187385) | Marine gutless worms symbiont microbial communities from Max Planck institute for Marine Microbiology, Germany - Inanidrilus exumae... | ecosystem: Host-associated > Annelida > Digestive... | reverse complement strand
GTTTTATCAGTTCTTAGAATCACACACTGACAAGTTGACAGCGGGCGGCGACGTGTCGAGAGAATGTGGGGGTGCACTAAGTGAGACCATCGCGACGGTTTCACTAAGAACAGAGAAAATGCTGAGCATGTTTCGGCTCCGGAACAAAAATGTTCCGAGACCGAACCGAACCGACATTGTTCCGGGACGGAACAGTACCAGAAACTGTTCCGGTTCGATCTCTAATTTATGCTGGCTCTCCAGTGACAGTACCATTAGTAATTACAGAACATACTTATGGTAACATGAAACAAATAATTAGCACACTTACAACAGATGTCAGTGACCTGTGGTGACGACTGCCAATAAAGAAGTTGTTGCAATCGATTGCAGAGGCCTGATGCTGTTGGAGAATCTTCCAAACAGATGTCGGCTGCATTTGACGATCAGACAGCAAAAGGCAAGAAGATTGCTACTTGGGCTCTAACCAGTCGACATCATAATTCTCATCCGCAGCTACCAAGCACACGTCCAAAGAAGTCTCTGCCAGACCGTGGTGAGCCATCTGCCCAGAGCCAGTCTGTTTATTACTTTGTCTAGACTTTTTTTTAAATTGTTAAATGCTGACATTGATGAAGATGACAAATTCTGTCATTATCTTGTTTATAGTTTTAGTTGTTTGTGTTTTCACCTTAACCATATGATGTTTTGCAGTCGCATGCAGTCATGGTGTATGTTGATATAAAGATATATTTTGTAATGACATTTTAAATCTGTCAAAGAGACGACCTCACATGTGTTCGACAGTACAATTGTGGTTGTACTTGGAGCTGGTGTTGGCATTGATGATGATGATGGTCTTGTCTGTCACGTTTGTGTCGTCTTCACAGAACCAAGTCTTTCTCCGAAGCAGAAGGAACATCGGAAGTGGAAAGGAAAAGTTGTGAAGAAGTTTAAGCGTCACAGTTCCAGCTCGGCTGTTGTAACATCTGATCCGCATTCACAGGCAGACGAGATATCTGGCACATTCGGAATTCCACTCGAATGTTGTTGTTTGTCGCTGGCAAATGAGGTATATTTTTGTATCGGCAGTTTAGTTACTGTAGTACATATACTGAAAGAATGTGCAGCTTACAGTCCTTTTTACTATGAATACTATTCTCATATTAGCCGCTAGTATGGGACATTACAGTCGTTTGCCCTGTGGCGGACTCTTATATAGCCTCGTCGGCCTGGGAACCATCTTCTACAGCGGAGATGGCGGCATTTAACAAAACTGCCAAGTATGCTGGGCTCACAGCAGACTACCACTTGCAGCCGATTACGATGGAGTCTCTTGACCGTGCAAATGAGTTGGCTGTTTATTTCCTGGTGGCTCTTGGAAAGAAAATAGCCCAACAGACAGGCGACGAGCGTGAGACTGCCTTTTTGTTTCAGCGTCTATCAGTCTTAGTGCAGTGTTTCACAATTGTGTGTGACTTCACGACTCTTTTGTTGATGATGACTGCCCGGATTAAGTGTCACTTCTTACATTTTCAGATTCTAAAGTTTTTTCCAAATCCCTCAGGATCCTTGATACCGAGGGTATTTAAAAAGAATAATAATAATAATAATAATATTTCTCATTTCTGTAACGTCATAACATTGATGAACTCTTTAAACATTAAAGTTATGCAGATATTTTAGACTCCATTAAAAGTATTAATGTGTATGATATATTGTAATCCTATAGGCATGACATAACCTAGTTTGTGTTTAAAGCGCCATTTAATTTGAACAGCCACCTCGTGTTAGTGATATTTGTTATTTATTGAATTTGTATGATGTGTGATATGTTGCCATATTGCTTTGAGACAAAACAAGGCATTTAATGCATTTAATTGCCTTTGTAACTTTGCAGTGGTGACTTGTAAGTATGATAATGTGGGCGAAGGGGGCATCAGCAGGCCACAGCAACACCTGGCAGGCCAGATAAACAACTAGTGCTGTTATATTCTGTGCACATGCAGACAGCCGTGCACATAGACATAAAATAGTTGTCATTTTTCATGATTTGCTAGTGCTGCAGAGAAATCAAGCAGTGGATAGTGACGTAGCGTTGCTGTTTACCGTGATTATTTATCATGTTAGCTGTTTCGTTGGTACTAATCGTAAACTTGACAATGCTGTTTGTCATTACAGTCGGTGCCTCTGGTCGTTGAGGTCTGCACACAGGTCGTGGAAGAGTGTGGCCTCGCAAACCAGGGAATCTACCGTGTCCCTGGCAACTCGCTGGCCATTAACAATCTAGTTGAAGAGTTAAACAGGGTCTGTATGCACAGCCTCGTTGCTCTGTTTGTGTCCAGGTGTTGTATGATCAATTGGATTACTGTAAATGCTAGAATGGTTCATGTTGAAGGTTATTTGTTTGTTATAATCTTATTGACCGATGTCTCTCTGGAGACTTAGGAAACACCTAAAGACATTGTTTAGCTGTCTTGATGATTGGTTGCAGATAGTTATGTTGCTGGCACCACACACTTGTGGCCTTTAGCAATTGTCTTACTCATAATCATACTAGTGATATTATTACTATTATTATATAAAACTGTACTTGCTGGTTGTTGTTGCATATGTTCATTGTACATTTTATGTAGTATTGGTTTTGAAATTCAAGGTACTGGTATTTTAATGCATTCCATATTAAGTGAACTTATTGATAATCTGTGAATGACTAAATGTAGTACTATGTTGCATAAAGCTTGTTGCTCATTCAAGCCAATAGCAGGAGCTTGGCACGTTAAATCTGTAATTGTTTACCGCCTTTTTATATGGACGAGGCAGGCTACCTTTAAGGAGATGTTCTAATACTGGTTGTGTGAATGCAAAAAGTTTGTTCTTATATTATTTAGGATCCGGAAAGTGCAAGTCCTGATAATGAAAAGTGGCAAGATGTTAATTCCGTCAGTAGTCTCTTGAAGCTGTTCTTTCGAAAGCTGCCAGACTCGCTAATAACGGATGGTTTGTGTATTGTTGGCTTGTATCTAGAAGTGACGAAAGCGGTTATGTAAGGAATCTGACTTAGTCATGATAATGATACTGTAACCAGTTTAATGCCACTGGGCACTTTATAATGTTCCACAAGAATAAATATAATTTTTCATATGAATAGACTGACTTGCCTTAGTTTATGCTGTCAGGAGATTTTCCCACTGGGTATGTGGCAATACCATTCTTATCCGTTGATGCCAGTTGTTTGTGATATTCAATTTGTTTTTGAGGTCATCCAAGTTTTCATATTGCTGGAGTCACGAACAGTATGATGATGGTTTAAGAAACTAAATGTCCGATGTGTTTCCCATTGCATGCTGTGATGACCAGTCATGAGTTTTCACTTGTGCGACACTGTGCTAGTGCGGTTTTTATTGTCATCGTCTGCCTGTTTGTCTGTCAAAAGTCAGAGTTTTATGAAAACGACTAAAAGTAGGATCATGCAAACAATGCCGCAGTGATAGCCCAGTGACTCTAGTTTTGTGATGCAAAAGATCTCTATAAAATTCCGATGGGATCATATCAACAGGGCACTGAGTGCAGGTCGACTCTCCAACTCAGATGCCTTACTGCCAAAAATTTTTATCTATCCGCCATGATGGTCTGCATCCATGACAGTGCGCTGGCAGAGGAATGTGCAGCGTCATTTACGTTGAGGGTGTTCGAAGATTGTTGATAACAATTACGGCCCAGTTGACACCAATGATTTTACATGTATGTGACATGGAGCATTGCGTGCTCGCTGTGTGATAATTGAGCCTATTGCAACGATGTGTGTACAAAACTATACAGAAAGCCAAATAAAAAGTGGCAGTTGCTGAAAGTGCTCTTCAGACTGACACGCAATCTGTTCGTACAACAACTGTCACAGCATCGCGTTGGTCTCTCGGCAGTAGCACAGCCTCTTGTATTTGTGTGTGTGTGTGTGTGTGTGCAGATTTGTATGAGTGTGCAATTGCCGCTAACCGGACAGAGAACAGCGAGCGTCGAATGCTTAAGCTCAAGAAATTGCTTCATGAGTTGCCAGAGCACAACTTTGAGACGTTCCGTTTCCTTGCGCAGCACCTTAACAAAGTTGCCACATGGGAAGAACAAAACAAGGTCAGTGGTTTTGATGTCACTGTGCCTAAGTCTCCATTTGATGCTTTGGGTAGTTTTGTTGCAGAAAAAATATTCTGACAACGTTAAATTTCTTCTTCAAGTTCTTACATTTGAAACAACTCTGTTTTAATATAACAAGTGAATGGCATTGATAATATGTATGGATTAAAAAGCCAAGGGAACCTCAACTTATTTGTCTTCTTAATGATGGACTAGTTTTCATGTCTCTGTTTTTGATATTGAATGGTAGATTAGTGCATATTTTTGCAGAGGGACAAAAAGGAGGCATTATAGCATATTTTTAGTCCAGTAGTGACTGTTTATGGTGGTGTAATTTGTTACAGTTTAATGAATTTTTGCATAGATGAAATATGTTTGAATTAGCATGCTTCTGTGCTGAGTGATTTGTGGTTGTTTTTCACAGATGGACGTGCACAATTTAGCGATAATGTTCGGCCCGACTCTGGTCCGGCCACAGGACAGCAGCATCTTGGTCATGGTGCGAGACAACGCTGACCAATGCCGTGTTGTTGAAAGCGTCATCAGTCATGTATGTCTTAGATTTGTTTTTTTTATTATTATTTATGTTATGCACGTTTCTGTGAACCATTTAATGACAGTACAGGGTTGTCAGTGTGCATGTATATCAAAATAATTAAGTAAATATGATAATTATGATTTATGACCATAGTTTGTTATTTTTACTTTTGTTAGCTATTCGATGTATTAATAACAGTTCTCAGGTGGACCTACTTACTTACTATATTAGTGACCAAATTAATGCTAATGCAGCATCGTTGCTCAGAATTATCAGGATAGTGTTGTGTGTTCTTGAGATGTACTATATCATGATATAGACATGGTTGGCACCATGATGATGATCTGTCAGCTAGTAGAGTGGTGGTGGTGGTGGTAGGAGCAGCAGCGATGCCTTAATTTGGAACTTGGGAATATTTGTACATTTGTGTCTTGCTGTGATGTGGTGTTGTAAGTTTGTTGAAATCTGATATTTATATAACACTGTGAATGTAAACAGTGTCAGTACAGCTGGTACTGATGTTGTTGTTGCAGTGTGATTGGTTCTTCAGTTCCTGGGATGAAGATGTGAATGTTCCAGTAGATGAGGTGCCGACGGAGCCAGTTCCAATCTCAGGAATGAGTGAGCAGCTGCTTGCAAAAGCTGAGAGTCTCGGTAAGTGGCGGTGTCGTTATCTTCATTGATTTGGTTATTTTTTCTCTTGTGGACTCTCTTATCACACCTAAATGAACAGTTCTGCTTGACTTGCTGAACTTGATGCTATGTACAAGAACAGGTGTATTTTAGTGTTACTATTGTTTATTGTTAGGGTGGAAAATATGCAGGATGTTCCAAAAAGTGTGTGCAGATGTTTTGAACATCTGTGACTTAGTGGTTACGACAACTGATTCACGCCCAGCAGACTTGGCTTTGATTCACGCTGCTGTATTTTGAGTCGTTGGTGACAGCAGGAAGCTCTGTTGTCATACTTTAGATAAGCCTCACATTCTACAAGGGCAGTTGGTAGCTGTCACATGGGAGCACATAGAGCATCAAAAGAAGAAGATTTTGCATAGACAATGAGGTTTATTGCATTTCACTCATTCCCTTTGACCCCTTGAGGTTAAACCAAATAAAAGCTAGCATATGACTAACGTCCAGTCAGCCTCTTTACGTATTAGATCAGTAGGCTAACAGACCAGTATCAAGGCGTACTGTTACAGAGAACTGGCCGTTTCTTTTGCTAGTGGTGGTGTCTGAGGCCAGTTATCACTGTTCATTGCATCTATGCATGGAAGGATAGCTGGGCTGAGTTGGCCTGGGTGGCTGGTGTAAATACCAAGATGGTGTCCATACACAACAGTTACCCATCTGTGTAGCCTTGTTGTTGTGTACATCGCCATTACCAATGGTCCAAACAGCCAACCAGAAGGCGTGTGTTAATGTTTGTAGGTGAAAATTTAGTAGAATTATACATTTATAATTGTACATTTGCTGAAATATATGGCAACAGTGTGCACTTGATTGTTAGTCTGTTGGCTGACTGAGTTACTGCAGGATTCAGAATTGACAACTTTTTTTACATTTTTTGTGTTAATGCTGGCATCATGCAGACAAGCGGACAAGCCTGTCGTTCTGACACGTGCACTGTCAACAGTTCTTAGAGTTTCTACAATTTGTAGGTTTCGTGTGAGCTGATTGTAGTGTCTAATGATTGTGCACTGTTATCTGTTGCCAGCTTTTTGTTTTGTTTTTTCTCAGAAGATGTATTGGTGTTTTGGTTTGTGTTGCATGGTTGTTGTTGGTCCCTGTTGGATTGCAATCTTCCCTGCCATTTTGTTTGAAGTGATGCAGTTAACTTGTGAATTTCTGTCCAGTTAGTTACTCTGTTGACATATATGCATGAGGCATGTATAACAGTTGTGGTTACTTAAATAATACAGTGGTGGAACATTTAAAACTTTTATTAATAGACAAATAATTGATTAATATGTGGACTTCCACCTTTCAGTTGTAGTGATGTGATTATGCTGTTTTAAGATGGGAACATGTGGCAGGTAGGTGGTATCCACAAATGTTGGTCCACTCTCTGAGTATGTTTTTAATCAAATTTTTGCCAAACATCACCAGTTACAACAAATGTCTAAAGTAATTTGGCAGATGGCGGCATTGTCGTCTTGTCATCCCTTGTTGCAGTGAATGCATTAATCCGCCGTGTGCGATAGGCAGACAAATTTGCCAGCGGTGGGTAGCAGGCAAACAGTACAGAATGCACTCGTGCATACGTACGTTACAGTGGGCCAGCATGTCCCCTCAAAGGTGCCCTTTTCCATGCAGGATCTGGATCCCCATCTAATATATGGTTCCTTGGGCTCGCATGAGTCTGCCCCCCAAATGGCATATCGATCGATTCTGCCATTTTGCACAGTTTGCCCCTTTGCCCATCACACATGCAAACCACACTACGTGCAACATCTGTAACAATGTGCCACATCTATAGATACTGTGTCAAGGCGATGCTGCCTAAAATTATATGGGGTATCCAACAATTTAAAAAGTGGATCATATGACCTGACCATGCTGCCTTTGAGAGTAGTTTATTGTCAGTTGTTGTTTTTGCTATGATCACATTAGAGTAAATTTGGAATGCCTTTGTTCACCCATTCCAAAGATATGGAGGGTATTATAGGCTTGCATACTAGCCAATTTTGAACCACCTTTTAAAATTGTGCGAATGGGTGAAACTAGACATTTTAAATTTTGTAGTCATTAATGTAGTGTGACAGCCTTATCATGGTCCCCTTTGTGGTGCTTTTACTGTGTAAACATGTTGGTAGTTTGAGTTCAGCTTGAGTAACTGTGCAATATCGTATTGCGTCATGCAGTGTGCTACACTGTGGATGATGCCTTGCTGTTATTACTACAATAAAGTAATAAATTGTTTCATTACCATGGCATAAGTAAAATAAAAATGACATGAATACAGAGTTCACAAACATACATGGCACGGTATCCCCGTACGGGCTCCACGGCAGTAAAGTGCTGTGATTCGTGTGTTGATTTTGGCGTCAAATAAAATGTTTGTTTGTGTGTTTACTTAACTTCCTTTCATCCTTCTTTACTTTCTTTTTCCCTCATGTTTTCTTTTTCACTTATTGACTTGTTTACTTTTTGACTTATCTAACTACTTCTTTCAGAATAGACCCATTCCATTTCCAGGCCAGAGGTCGTAGGAGGTGACCAAACCTGGCTTTATTTTCAAAATGACCTATTTTGTGTTGGGTGGGGCGTAAAAACCTTAACTCGATCAGCATGGCAGAGTGAGGCTTAACACAGGTCATGTCTGGGGTGGAGGGGGCAGGTCTGGGTGCTTCTTTTGGGGTTTGCCTAAGAGAAGCATTCCAAAGCTGGGCGAACACAGAAAAGATGTTATACAATGAGAGTCGTTAGGCACTTATATGTTATAGTAACTGAAGAACAGCAGTTACACAAGATATCACATTGAACTGATAAATAGGTCTTGTGGTGGTTGGTCAGTTTCCACCCTGTTGTAGGCATAATAACTTTAATGAGCCTCCTCTATCCTTTCCCATTTTGGGTCATCCTTGAACAAAAAGGCGATGAGGTCGGGAGGTTACTGTATAGTTGGCCATCCTTAGCGTCCCAGAATTAAATCTGTACCCAAGATCTCGTCCCTGATATAGCTTATTTTTTGCTGAAAGGGGACATTAATCTCCCAACCAACCAACAGATGTCACACGCTTATCTGGAGGTTACGAGGAAAATAATCAGAACTTTTCTGTGCCATATTGTGTATGACAGCTGTGCACTTTGTGTGTTTGTTTAGGTTTACCATTTTCTGTCTTTTTGTGTTAGCTTAGATTATTTTATTCCTGTATTGCTTGATGTTTGTTTTGTTCAGTTTAGTTTCTTCAGTTCAAGCCAAGAGATTGTCTTCGAAGAACGTCTGCAAAGTGACTTTTTCTGTGTTGAGTGCAACGCAAAGCCTTAATTCAGTCAATCAATTAATCAGTCCCATCATTCTCAGGCAGGACTTATGTCAGCCTGCTGACCATATGCAGCAGTGCTGCAGCTTGCATGGTTCCAGGATTATTAGCACGATGTCATGTGCTTCTCAACTGTTAATAAGAGTCACTGTAAAATTTAGGGCCGTTTTCCACCATAAATTAATATCCCATTAATGTTAATAGGAGATTAATTTGCGATGGAAAAACCGACCCTTAGTCATTACTTAAATCTCCACGTTAGTAAGTAGCAGTTAACTTTTACTTTAGTGGTACATGTAGTGCAGTTGATCAATTGTATGTCTATGTGTCTGGACAATAGCTTGCAAATAAAATGACCTTTGATTCTTTGACCTAGTTATTTTGGGTAGTGATTCAAAGTTCACGATCACGAGATGAAAAGATGCAACTAATTGCATGCAAAGTGAAAGTAAAGTTGGGAAAACGGTTACGGCACTGTGACTGAGAAGCGGGCCTGAATTAGAAACTGTAGACAAATATTAGCTGCTAGGAAAAATGTTGCTATAGTAGTCGGTGTAACCTTGAGTGAAGGCTTTCTAATGTTTACTTGTACTGACGTGGATGCTGTGTTTGCAGCAGCCGATACGTCCACACGTGACCGTTTGTTGTCGCTTTTTCACGCGGCCAATAGGAAGCTTCGTTTGCGTGACAAGAGCAAGAGTGTGGATAACGATGCATTTGTGCCGTCCATGACCAGTCGCTCAAAGTCGACGACGCTAGTCCACCGTCTGCCGAATGCTGCTGATGCTGATCTGCTACAGTCTCGTGTGGCAGACTGCACTGCTGAGCAGGCAGTCAGCATCCGCCGATATCCCGCCTACCACTTTGACGCTAATCGAAATGCCGTCTCATTGACTGAGAACTGCAAATCGTCGTTGATGATGCGCCGAATTGCACGGTCGTACGAGTCACTGAGCAGTGTTCGAACTTGCGTCCCAGAAAATTCTTCTCGTGCTGGCAACACTTTGCCACTGGCTTACAGATCAGTTAACAGCTAGTGCTGTCAGTAAATGGCATATTTTAAAACATTGTTGCGATTGTTTTCTTTATTGAAGCCGTCAGGTGCAATTTTGCTTTTAAGGTATTTCCTGCATGACAACAGTTCAAACGTATTTACCAGTAGACAGAAGCAGTTAAGTTACTTGAACATTTGACCGTGATGTTAACACTGCTGCTGTTTAGATCTTGGCCATCTTCATCCTATTGTGTAATAGTTGTAGCAGTCTGCATGTGGCAACATTAGGTGGTCAGTCACAAACAATCAAAGTTTGTGTGATGCCAGTTCTAGTCACACTAGAAGATCCTGCAGTGAACTGTGCTTGCTTTATTCCATTGCGTCAGTGGTGGCGTCTGTGTGTTGCGGGTAAATCTGCATTCATTGGTGTTGTCTGATACCCAATGATTACTATAAATGTCCGATTATCATTGTTGTTGTCTGGGCACTCGCTTCTGTATGCTCCTGAATGTGCATTCATTGCTGCTTTTTATCCCACAGCATGGCAGTGTGCCCGATAGATTGCCAAATAGAGTTCGAGTTTCTTTTATTTTATTGAATTTTTGTATTTCCTAACAGAGGAGACTCACATTTTCTGCGGTCATTGTTGTGTGTCTGAAAGGCAGTCCTGTGACTGAGGTTGTTCGAAGTCATCGCTGATTATGGTCTTCTCAGCTGTAGTTCATCACGAAGATAGCAGTGATGGCATGAGCTTCATGGCACCATGGGAAAGCGTTTGGATTGCTGCTACCTCCTGACTCTGGTTGGGACCACCCACCTTCATTATCCATGACCATTGAGCTTTACGAATACAGTCTGTAGTTACATGACATGAAACACCCAGTGAGCACTGCAAAGAACAACACAGTTCTGTGCTTATTATATTACACGATATGGCCGATTTCAAAACTTGCAACCAGTATGTACTGCCTCGTCAATTTTTGCAAGTCCAGATTGCCGCTGCCTGCAAAATGCCAGCTGGACTAAATGCTTTCTTTATCTCTCCTCTCTTTCTCACTGAAGTGAAGTCGGCGTCACGCTACATTCCTGTATGCACGACATTTGCTCCATTCTTCTGTGTTGAGATTGCCCTGTTGTAACCACATGAAGTTCAACTCAAAGCTGTGATAATACATTAAGATAATCCTTATATTTTCAACAGATTTTTAATAACATGCATTTAGAGCATTGTATATAATTGCACCATGGACTGAAAAAGCCCTTCGAACTGTAGGAAAGTGACACCGTTGTCACGGTGATGGTACAGTGGAAAATAAATTAAAACAGTTGAAATAGCATCATGCCATGACATGTTCTGATTTTTGTTGAGTGATGTGACATGCAGAATTGCAAATCTCAATGGCAAATCAGAATTTGTTGATTAAATGTCATCATATCTTTGAGCATGCTTCCAGTTTGTCCATTTGTGGGCTGTATTTTTCTGATTTTATGTTTCATCATCATACTTGAAATGTTTATTGTTGAGTTTGGGCATTACAATTCGATTTTTGTGGTAGTAAGAATATTATGATACTGTGCGCAAGACACAAGCCAAAGTTAACACTCACATTAAGATCACTGCTTACAGTTTCTGGTTAACCGACCTTCATTTTGGATTAATTTCTGGTGGAACTGTGTCCCCAACAGAGAACATTTGGGGATAATTTTTTTTTGCAGGCCAGATGCCCGACCTGTCATGCAACTATCAATGTCAGGGCATGGAAGGGAAGCTTGCAGTCAGACAGATGATTATATTTTAACAGAAGCAGCAGCTTGTTAAGTTGTTTTCATTTAGGGAGCAGCACTGACGTCAATACTGTGGTTTCTCCTTGTATCATATCATACTGTGCTTCTTAGCTGGCGCAGAAGAGCGGTTATACGGTATGGTTACTGCAATGCAAACCACATTCAGTCAGTACTTAATACGATTTGCCGTTGAGACCAGTGCCTCCAAAGTGATGACATATTATGCGACTGACTGGCACTGATCTGTCGCTGTCCATTTTATTCCCTCTTCTGCCATCATCACATACTGCCAATTTCAGCTTTATTCTGCCACACTGCGATTAACCATAACTGCTTTACACGCTCGTTTGCGTTACCATTACTGAGCCTCAGTTTTGAGGTTTTGTATTTTAGAACAGTAGAAATGCTATAGTGCAATATGGAAATGTGAACTATATTGAATGTGCTAGAGTGAATATTGTATGTAGGTGTATTTGGTTAGATGCATTCAACAGAGGGTCATACTGTAGTGTCTTTGTCAGTATTTGATTGTGAAAGACGACCACATATGATGCTGTGGGTGGCACATTCATCACTGTTCAAAGGTTGTGCCAAATATCAAGACAGGGTTAGCACTAAATGACCATTTGTGTGTGAGGGTGTGCATGTGTGTGTGTGTGTCTGTCTGTCTTTGTTACTGTGCTTTACTGGATGGTTAGCATTGTTCTGTAGAACTCATGCTGGTAGCTAGAAATGTAAATAATGTACCTGAATAGATATTTCTACAAATGTTAGCATTCTTGCCTCTGCAGGCATATTGCCACAAAACTGGAGACAAACTAGTAAAGTTTATGCAGCGGCATAAACTCAGAAATTTCTGGAGTATCAAACTCTGCATATTTTAGATCCCTGTGCTTGCATTCAGTAAGAGACAAGAACTTGACCCGATGCAGCTGTTGCTTCATCAACTGCACTATTATTATTATATTTTTCTTTTTTTCTAACGTATTTTACTCCAAAGAATTAATCCCTGTTAAATTGTAATAATTACAATATAGTTCTGCCTTAATGTCACGATATGACCTGAATTGTGTTGAAAGCGCCATTAAGCCCCAACCAGCCAACCTTCAGCAACTGCACAAAAACTGTTGCCATTGTTTATTTGGTGATGTTGAAGATGCTTCAGGCACTGATTGATATGCTACATTGTGTGTGCGCTGTGTGTGTGGTCGTTGTTTGTGGACAGAGACGACTATGACAAGCTGCCATTGCCAGTATATCTTGATGCATATGTTATATAAAATACATGTACCATACGTATGTACGTACGCATACCATATGTGTATATTTCAGTCACAGGATTATTCATGTAGTTGCGCACCTTTCGCTCAAGTCGTCTAGCATTTACTATAAATCCATTAGTGTTAATGAAGTAGTCCTGCCAACTGTTTACTATCATAACGCCACATGCATTCGTTAGTCATTGCAAACAGTAAGAAATCGTAATACAGCAACTGTGTACTCTAGTATAAATTATCTTGTCCAATGTCCAGTGTATATTTAACATATGCTAAAATAACCCACGTTGAAATACGTACGTACGTTTCTAAAAATAGAATAAAAAAGGTAAAGGCTTCCCATACTCATTACCGAATGTTGGGCCAGTAGCTGATCCCGGTGTACAGGCAGTCAGCCCGCAAGTCATCCACCCGGCAGTAGGCTGCCATTACTTTCTGCCAGCCCTGCAGTTACCTTCCCAGCCACAGAACATCACCATCTCTTGGCCGGTACCAGGTTATACTGCTTGGTGACAGAGGCACATAGGTGTGAACAATTTTCCCAAGGTTGTTACGTAGCTTATGCAACTTTGCGCCGAGTAGAATTTGAACCCACGACCTGTTGATCGCAAGTCCAACGCTCTACCCGTTGCGCTACTGCACCACTTAAAAATATAATACCATACATAATTATGTATGCTCGAGAGCGACGGCTGCCATGTTCAGGCCGGCTGCACTCCGACTGTGTTGTGTCATCAAATGAACTCTAGCAGTTGTAATGGCTGTGATAACTCCGTTGTCTCATAGATTAATTCAGATTATTGTTGTTATTCTCACAGCGCGTAACAGTGCTTCTGCTGTTGCACGTCAATGTTTTATTGTTGGTTTTTATTCTTTTGTGAATTTTGGCTGTGTGTTTCGCTGTTAACCTAGTCTGCCATGACACTTGGTGGAATGTTTTCATGACTTATTTTTATTTTACTGCCGCTGCAAAGTTGTTCCTGCCATTCTGTGTGTATTGTCCTGTCTTGAATAACTAACTGTCTAAGTGCATTAAGGTGATTGTGTTATAGCTTTAGCTGTGTTTATTACCGTATGTGTGCTGCTATTCAAGCAGGCTACTGAGGATGCATTTGTCAAAAATTTTATATTTTAATAGTCAAAGACGTTTGTTCTTCACGGTCAGGGGTCCAACCTACTCTGGACCCCAGCGCTGAGACCTTTATATCGGTCCAGTGCGCTAGCCCAGGGAGAGGAGGGGAATTGGTAGGTGTGTGCGGTGTATGTGCGAGTTGTGTAGGGTGGAGGAAGGGTTGAGTAGGCGTGAGCAGCTTGTCGGGTATTTCTAAGCACGCCCCTCTAGGCGTGGCCTACTGTCTTCCTAAGCCCGGACTGGCACTTATTCAGTGTCAGCCCTGACCGGCACTTCTTCAGCGCCTGGCCATGTGACTGACACTTCTTCAGCGCCTAGCCAGGGCAGTCAACCACATCTGTCTGCTTCGGCTCTCACGTCAGCGCGGCTGACACCTTGACACTGCTAATCAAGGCATCAGCAACGGTCACAATTTATAGAGGACACCGTTGAACCCTCTTAGCTGCCCTGGATTAACTCCCTGTTCATCATGTGCATAGGAATTATTAGAAATAATTCTTTGGTAGGCGGACGCGCCTGGGCTGAGGCGCGAACCTCGGCCACTGAGCGCGTCACGCCCTACTGCACATGGCGGCCGAGTGCGCTTACCACTCGGCCACATGGGCAGGTTTATAGTGAATGACACATCTAGTGAAAATATCGAGCTCTTTTTAGGACATTCGTGTTTCTTACAGCCTATGTCAATTTGTGTTGGGGCTTTGTAAACTCTTCTGCAAACATTTCATCCTGTGTACCGTTAAGTATTTTATTTGTCTTAATGTTTGCCGTAATGTATGAAGCCTCACTTACTTACTTATTTTTGCTGTTTCCATTTATTTTAATTTTGTGATCTGTAATGTTTTTTGCTTCGTAACAGGCCCGTTTGCTGCAGGTTAGCATTCATGTACATATTGCCTCAGCAACGCTGTTCATTGTCTGTATGTGTACAGAATATCACGTCTTTAATATTTTTGGCTGTTTTCGAAAAGCTTAACAGCTAAATCCCCAAATTTCAGCTGCTGGTGATGATTGTGACGATGCAGATTTGTTGCTGGTGTTCTGCTGTGTGAATTTCAAATAAATTTTTCATTGTGTAAGACTACAGAATGCGTTGGTTATTACTGAATACAAACTGCTAACTAAAATAGATCCAGAAACCGTGGCTTTCTGATGTTAATCTTATGGCTGGCTTATTGCTTTCTACGTCTAGCTAGCTCTGTTTAAGCGGTTTAACTGAGCAAGCCGCGGCAGGCTACGTCTTAAGAAGTGGACGGCGTCTTAAGTTATGTTTGGTGAAGGGCAAAATAGAAAAATTGGCAAGGTTGGGGTTTAGGGAATAGAGATGCATAAATAGTGTTGCTATTTATGGCACCAACAACGCGTTGTAGTTCTGCTGCTAGTCATTTTAATTGACACAGTGGACGTTGTTTACCACGCCCACTGACATAGCAACACGTTGTAAGGAAGTAAACGTGTCGTTGGCTGTTCTTTACAACGCGTTGTAGAACATTTTAAATTGTTGGTTGATGTCTACAACGCGCTGTAAAATAATTACAACGCGTTGTAGACTACAAGATACGTCCGAAACGGCTTGCCATAGACGCTGAGTGCTGTGCGTAGCGCGTACATACAAACCTGACGTCAGCGTGCGGTGCACCAGATTATGTAGCGCTGTATTTGCTGTGGCGATGTATGTCTGTGTGTTTGTCTGTCAGACTGTCACACTGGCATATTTCAGCATACCTTTTAACGATGGCGCTAATTCTATGGCGCGCGTAACGAAAATGCATACTAAGTTGCCATAAGATTTTTACTACTTAAACGCAAACGCAATGGTTCTTTACTGCTAGTTGGTACAAAACTCCCAAAATGCATTTCAATGTTCATAGACTTGAAACGCAAATGACAGGGAAGACACGATCCACCAGCTTCCGATACACACAGGAAGGTCACAATTTAACCTACGTCCAGAGGTGTAAATTGAAAACCGCGCAGTTAAACCCGACCGAGACTGTTGTCAGTTGTTTGTGTGTGGTTTCTGTCTGTCTGTTTGTCATAAGTTGGGGGTTCTATCAAAACGGCTTGACATAGGATCACGCAAACCACACCATAAAATAGCACAGAACAGAATCACTCCCGGTGGGACGACAACGCACGTAGGCAAGAAAATTTTGCGACTTTCGGCGAATAACTCCCTGTATCTACGAAAGGTGAATAGGAAGTCGTAGGCACTCTATCGAATGGTGACATTGCCGATGACCTTGGGTGACCTTAACCACCCAAAATCATCACTCCTATTTTACGATTTGGGTCTTCATGTCTCTGCAGTAGATGAAGCTAGAGACGTCAAATTTTACACGCAGTCCATATCAACTGTCAGCATTGAAATGACAAACTACCTCTAAATGGGCGTGGTCACGTGACCCATTTGTAAATTTCGGAGCGCCATCATATCTTTGGCACGAGTGAAGCTAGGCATTTCAAATTGAGCATACGCAGCATGATCGTGATGAGTACCAGCATAGGCATGATAGAGTAGCTGCGAATGGGCTTGTTCAGGATCTCGTGACCTCTTATTTTTCGGAAATAACTGCTATTATCTCGGAAACGGTACAAGAGAAAGACAGTTACGATGCGATACGGTAGATTAACGTGCGCTCAGAAGCTGCCGAAATGGCCAGCTTAATCTAGCGCACGGCACAGAAACGACAAAATAAGGAAAAAATAAAACAAAAAAACGAGTAGCTCAGAAGAAAGGGTCCAGGCAATAGTCCGTGAAAGCCGTCCGGGAGGAAGAAGTGAAACTACGGGCCCAGCACGGGGATAGGATTTATGAAATAGGTATATAGGTTTTAAGCCGAGAGTGAAAGAGAGGGAGTTATTTATGTGCAGAGTCGTGAATCAGAAGTGGAAGACTAACAAGAAATCATATTATGGTCTATCGAACGGCACCAACACCAATGACCTTGAATGACTCTGAAGGTCACGTTTGCTGTTTGAGACATTTCTAACTGCCGTACCCCGGGAAATACAGCACGTATTAGCCATAATGTTTACACATGAATCAGAAAGCGTACGTGGCCATGCAATTTCAGCTGTCATATAGAAACGGAACAACTTCTCAAAGTTGCAGACAGTCGTAATATCTCGGAAACGGTGCAAGATACAGGGTGGCCCAAAAATTGGCACAATTTTGGTATGGCTTAACTTTACCAAATATTGACCGATTTTCAAAATTATTTCACTGTCAGAATCAGGCGAAAATTTGCAATAAAGATCCCAACACACCTCAATTGTGTTGCTACAGTACCTTGTGAAATGTCAAGTGTCTTAAAAGCAACAATAGAAAACAAGACGACTTCTGTAACAACACATTTTAAGAAATTAATAACAGGAAACAACGTGTTGTCTCAGTTATTGTCCAAAGTAACTGTCAAATCCTACAGTTTTTACATGAAATGTTCAATGTGCCCGCCTAACTCCACCTTTCTGCGGGACGACGCACTCGTAAAATGTGTTGTTACAGAAGTGGTCTTGTTTTCTATTGTTGCTTTTAAGACACGACATTTCACAAGGTAGTGTAACAGCACAATTGAGGTGTGGTGGGATCTTTGCTGATAGTATTATTACAAATTTTCTCCTGATTCTGACAGTGAAATAATTTTGAAAATTGGTCAATATTTGGTAAAGTTAAGGCATACAAAAAATGTGCCAATTTTTGGGCCACCCTGTACAGACGTTGTTACTATAGACCACTAACAGGAAGTGCTATGCTATAATGGCCAGTGGCCTGTCGAATCGCGCCCAGTCAAATGTAA
>Ga0209363_1000325_pt1 | contig 17647 bp, 13 predicted proteins | sample WorMetexBAHAMAS3_FD_187385 | JGI IMG/M metagenome (GOLD analysis project Ga0209363, IMG submission 187385) | Marine gutless worms symbiont microbial communities from Max Planck institute for Marine Microbiology, Germany - Inanidrilus exumae... | ecosystem: Host-associated > Annelida > Digestive... | reverse complement strand
AGGTAGTGTAGACACATTAGTTAGGTGAGGTAGACAACTAAGCTGTCATGCGATGTCAAATTATGTGAGGAATTTTGGTGTCAAAAATTATTAAAATCAGACAACTGTTCCTCAACTTATAGCCAATAATATGAGTGGATGTTTTTTTCTGAAACACGGTGTACAAACAACATAACAGCACCGTCTCTCCTGTCTCAGTAATTTATTTATTTATTACTATGCCATATGGCAGCCAGACATACAGTTATACAAACAGTAATATACACATGACACAGCTATAAAAAAAAATTAAAAACATAAAACAACACAGAAATAACATGACTCAAATCACAAGTCCGCAGACATGGCAAATGAATTCCATATCAGTTCTCTGAGTTGTTCGACAGTTTCGACGAGAGCACATTATACAAACTACCAACAGCAACAAAAGCCTGATGCTTACGACGAGATAATGACTGTAGAACAACAGATTCAGAGCAATACAATTTTTTCCAATACATTAATTTGCGCTGGTGTAACAAGAATGGTATTGGCAGTGTACGGAAAAATACTGTCACTCGTCAACTTCTATCCGTGAATACTGGCCACCGCCTGTGTACACTGCAGACTCTACCAGTCACCTTCTGCCGATAGAAGCAGACCTTGACGGTACTGGAGTCTGAGAGCCTATGTAAAGGAGTCCGGTCATGGATGAACACAGCATTGAAGCCAATAGGTGACATTTCCTGTTCACGGTCAGTGCTTTGCGGCTCCTTCAGGGCTTAACACTGATGGCTGGGTGACGTACAAAACCTGCGCCATCTATTCCCAAACGTTCTCTTCCTGCTAGCCGAGGTTTAGCTGAAAAATGACCGTTAAAACGGGAGTTAGTGGTGCAGACCTCGGTGTGGTTTCGGCGGCCTGTGTCCCAATACGCCGTCGGATGTCGCGCTACGCTCGCTAGGCCTCCTGCCACTACTGTCGGCACGGCCGGCACCGGCACTCGACGACGGCGGTGGACCACGGCGAGTCCAGTCACCGAGCATCGCGGCCGGGTTACTGGCTCGCCGATCACGACGACGATCCAGCGACGACAACGCCGACGACGACGCCGACTTGGGCAGGCGCGGCACCCGGTCCATACCGCCGGCACTAGTCTGACTAACGAACTGGGTCATCATCGCTCGACCTCGCCCTAGCGTCACGTGAACCGTCCGTCAGTGTACGATCGACAACATGCCTCAACACTCCGCAGCAATGTTCGGCAACTGGCTACTTGCTCACGTAGCAGACAGTCGAGTCATCATCCGCCCCGGCATTCGTCCAGCTAACTCACTCACTCACTCCCCCACAGCTCGTTGCTAGGTCGCAGTTTCACTTTCGGTTTCCAACACGACCGTCGACGTCACCATATGGTTCGACACGGCAGGTTACTGACGACGCTAACTTAACGACAGAGAACGAGACACGGAACACGGCCAGTCGACACCGAAGGTCCGTCAGCAACGCGCCGCCCGCACGCAAGGCCGGCCGGCCAGCCACAGACAGGCGGTAAGGCCCGTCAAACAGCGCCGATAAATATAGCTGCAGCGACTGAACGAGCGCCGAGCGAGCGATAGCTACTATAGGGTGCGGCACAACCGACGCAAAAACAACGCATGGCAGCCGACAACGGCCCGCCGGGCGGCCACCTGGGCTGGGCAGATCGCAGTTTTCACTGCTCGAGTAGGCACAGCACCGGGTACAGAAGCGATTACTCAAGCAGAACAGTACGCACGTACGGCGAGTCACCGCCGCGCTGCCAGAATGTCCTCAAGTCAGCCGCACTTCTCTAGAGCCAACACGGAACATCAGCTTCCAGTTTTAAAATGCGCTGAAATTTGTAATGTTTTTAAAGTACGTAAAAAATACGCAGAAATGCGTACAATAATTTATCTGAACTAACGAAACAGCTAACAGTAACAAGTAAAAGTGTTACCATAATTATCGAGACAAAGGACACAGTGTATGTTTGCTTTTTACCGCGCGACGCTATGCTCGTGCGGAACATGCTTTCGTCGTGTGTCTGTCTGTCCGTCTTTCACAAGCTGGTATTGTACCAAAACGGCTAAATACAGGATCACGCAAGCAACGCCATACGATAGCCCAGAGACTCTAGTTTTCTGACGTCAAAAATTTCGGCGAAATTCCGAAGGGGTCATCCACAACGGGAGTGCCAAATAGAAGTGGGGCAGGTTCAAATCAGCGATTTTCTACCAATATCTCGCTATATCTCAAAAACGGTGCTAGATATGGACACAGCGTGGAACGCTAATAGAAAATCGTATGCAGTCTATCAAATGGTGCTATTTTTCAGTGACCTTGAGTGACCCTAACTGCCTCAAACCACCCACTTATTTCTTTTATCCCTGTAAAAGATGACATAGTCGCTGAAAACTGAGCCAAGAATTAAAGTGGAAAATAATAAGTTTTCTTCCAGATTACACACAGGCAAAAATGACCGGTTGTAAAAGAGAAAGATATATAATAGAGCCAGGAATTTCAATTCCCTTTTATGCTGGAATTGGAATATGAAAGCAAAATCATTAAAAAATATCAGTGAAAATATCAAAATATCATGGACTAGTATTATTCCTTAATTTTTTTTACAACGGTCGCGTCGAGCGTAAAGAGTTATGCAACGGTCTGGCATCCGTCCGTTTGTCTGTCTGTTCTATCCGTCTGTCCCGTCGGCATACTCACCGTGATTCACCGGGGGCAGCATGCGACGCGGCCAGCGTACATTTGGCGCGACAATAAGGAGGATCGACTTTCTATTTTGATGACAATATGATATTTGATGACGAGGCTTAATAACGGGCCATTCCGTGCCACGAAAATGTAAAACAATATTAAACGAAACCGCGCGCGGACACCTGTTGGCTTTTAGCGTCGTATACTCATTGCGCGTTCGCTGGTATGGCGTGGCGGTACATCGCTATACGCAGCAGTACCAGCACAGCAACACAGCCGTCTAGATTACTGTCGATCTAGGGCGTTGTGACAGTAGCGTGTAACCGCGGCCAGCCGGTGAACCGGCTTGTACAATGTCGTCTTGTCGGTCACACGACAGTCGCCAGCGAATGGGTGAGCAGTCACCGCTCATGAATGAATGACATGAATGATAGTCGGCAGACAAACACCGCTCTAGCCACACACTCCAACCATATAGCACGAGTGCATACATGTAACCAGGTATAACACAAAACTCTAAAGAATTTTTAGCCAGCCACTGAAAGACTTGCCAATGGTTTTCGGGCGAATCGAGCACGTTCGAAAACACCGTATACTTTCTTTATTAACCACGCCGACGGCAGTCGTGGAAATAGAACTTTCCGAGTCGTTTGTCTGTTTTTCCACACGGTATCTCAAAACCGCTGCAGCTAGGATCAATAAACTTGTTATAGAATGTTTCACCACGAGTCTTATTTTGGGGCCAAAAAATCAAGGTCACGCGGCACAAAAACAAGTCTGTATTGGTCTTCAGAAGGCAATACTGCCGCTTGCTTTGTATGAAAGCTACGCTTGGATTCCCCGTTGCAATGTCCCGCCACACAAGTCACGCCAGCGACTCCGGATTTTCCCGGCGTAACTTCACGGCGGCCGATGCTGCTGCCGACCGCCGTAATATGCGTGCTGGGTCATGGCACTCTTGTGAGTGCTGGTTTCATAGCGACTACCATAGCATGTAATGACGTAACATTATACGTCACGTCCAACGCGCGCACTTTAACAGTTTCAATAGTTTTATCATTGGAATGGGCGAAATTATACACTTTACATTTCCTGTGCAGATTACTACTGACGACTATTAGTGCACGCAAGATAGAATATCCTTGAAGGGGTGTGTTCACGGTCACGTGACCTCTTTAAATTTTGGGAAATAACTGATAATATCTCGGAAACGGTACAAGATAGACACAAAGTTGCAATGGAAGACTGACAGGAAATATATGTGGCCTGTCGATTGGCACCATTATCAGTGACCTGGAGTGACCCTGAAGGTTACTTTTACGGTTTGAAACCTTTCTAACCCCCTATACCGCCGGAAATATAGCATGTATTAACTAAGACACGTTTAAATATGAATCAGAAAGCGCCCACAGCTTGTAATTATAGGCTCCAAAAGCCTACAATGGAAATACTCTACTGGGCCAAAAAAACGGTGTTCACGCATTCGGCTATAACTCCACCGAAAGTGAACCGATTTGGATGAAATCTGGAGCACTGTGAGTACATTGTTGGGGCAGATTTTGAGCGCGATCCGCGCAGTAGCGACAGTTTGAGAGACAGCTGAAATTTTTTCTCCGGTAAATAATGCATGATTTCGCGGATTTCCCATCGGCAACATTTTACAATATTTGAACAGAACAACGTCGATCGTTGAGGCGGTGAAAACTTTCGGAACAGAGTTTCTGAAAAATTTAACGTAAGGGATCCTTTTTCCCAAAAAAAGCAAAAATTGCTCACAAAATTTCCAGGTCTTGCAACTTCAGGCCATCATGACTCCACAATGATTACAGATCGCCCGAAACTCACTACCAAAATAGCCGTCTACGGGATATCTAGTTTCCATTTTTACCCTTAGAATCAATTCAAACTCTTTCCCCTGGGCTGTACGCCGCATAATACAAGGAACGTACTTCCCACATTTTCGGCAACGTCCGATGTCTGATATTGGGTAAATCACGTACGCCGCTGCAGCTGCCTGGCTTTCGACATGGAAGAAAAGCAGACTGAATTGGAAACTGAAAGTAAGTAACACGGCAGATAAGGCTTGCATCACTCAGTCGCATGCACGTGACACTATGTATCGTCGAATGCAGGAACTAAACAGCTTGTGCGTCAGTAAATAAGCAAACAGTTGTGTCACCTGTCGAGTACGCCGGTGGGAAACACACTCTTCGAGCCTATATTGCAGATACCATCTAGTTTCAACTGTCTTTTTGAAACTAAAGTACTTCTGGAGGTTACAGGCAGTCATGTACACCACAAGTGTGGTATTATCTCGGAAATGGTGCAAGATACTAACGTCATTACTACACACCACTAATAGGAAGTGATATATGGCCTATCAAAAGGTGGAATTCACCTATTGCAAGTTTTTTCTAGTGGTTTTTTCCATAGTTGTGTAGAAGTTGCGGTCCCTCTGTGATAGCTGAGCCTCTTGTATTCATACAGATAACTATGAAACTAATGAAATTGTATGCAGAATTCACGTGTTCAGCAATGCTCACACAGAACAGGTCGGTACAATAGCCTTTGCTGGAGTCTCATATACAGCTGTGGACACCCCCCGTCTTTCATGTACAGTAAATACACCATGTTATTGCTTACAGATGGCAATTTTCTGATGCAATACTGACGCATTTGTCATCGTGAACTGAAGGCTGAGAACTACAACTGATGCAGAGCTTGAAAGGTTTCAAACAAGTAACATATGTCATTTTTCAGCGCTTCTGCATCATTGGACTTTAGAGCGCTACAGAAATAGTCAAATCAGTGATGGCTAGCGACAGCAGCCTATTGTTACAGACAGAGTAGCATGGTCAGTCTGTCTGTGTGGTCACATTCGTGAGCCTGCAAAAATGGCAGAATGGATCGAGATGCCGTTTGGCAGGCTGACTCACGTGGTCCCAACGAACCACGTATTAAACAGTGGGACGAGATCCCCACAGGAAAAGGCAGTTTTTAGGGGTTGTCCGGCACATTCAGAAGCAATGTGGCATTCGCTGCAAAACGGATCATTCAGTCATCAATATCGGCATGCAGCAGAATGCACCATTCAATATGCCGGGCAAGTGGACGTAATATTCTAAAAACATCCTCCAATCAATCGCCAAGATTTCTTGACAATTTGTTGCTACAGAAATTGCTGGCTGCAAACAAACATGTAGGTGGATTGTGAATGCAGAAGTTACTAGAAAATGTTATTGATACCGTTTTGGCTACTTTATGCATGTCAGTAGTCAACATTAAACAGTAAACAGGAAATGAAAAACCAAAATGTGAGGTCATATTAATCACTGAATGCACTGCCGCACCAGGTACACGTAAAGTCTTTCAATTCTTTTTCATTCCTGAGGACTAAGTTCAGTTTCATTTCAGTTATCGTTGTAAAAATAATTTGTTTTCGTTATAATTACTGTTAATTGAAATAAATAATTTTACTTACAGTTTCAGGGATCATTAACAAAGATATCACTGCAACCAACCATCAGTTTCAAAGCACTGAAGGAAACACAATGCAATAACCTTAACCGATGGCTTGGCCTCATTCTTTCTTCATCCACTACTGGACTCCCGACGAAAGGGGTGTTGCTCCTCATATGCTGCTTCTCCGATACCAGTACCATACACTGGATGCCGTTGCTAATGCCTTCCCCCAAAATTGGCAAAGAACTGAAGAGAACAGGATCATATCAAGATGTCAACAGTTGTTTGTTTTAGAATATCTTCCAATCTTGCTACGCCACGGTCAGCCATTGCAGCAGTTGCTGAGCTCTTGTTCAGTGTAAACACCGGGTATGTGACTGTGCACATGTTTTGTAAACACTATATCTCATGAGCCCAAGCAATCTCGATGAAACTTATACGGAACAATCAGTAGCCTATACTGATGACCTGGTTAGATTTTGGAGGTCAAAGGTCGAGGTCACAGCAGGCCGTCGAGGTGGTGAAGGCATCCACGTCAATGCAACAAAGTCCATCTTTTTGTTTGTCTGTGCTTCACGGTTCCTAGGGAACCTTAGCACTTGTACTGTAGTACAAGCTGTGGTAAAAGCCAATGGCCAAAGCAATGGGAAAGGGCAAATTTTGACCCCCTGAGGCTCCAAAACCCCAGAACGGATTTTGGTGAAATTTTCATAATAATTATTATCAACCGCGTTAATAATAATAATAACAAATCATGTCAGCAGCACAGCGGTCACACCAGGTGCAGCAGCTCACAGAGCAGCACAGAGCAAGACGGACAAGTACACCAAGTTGGCAAGCACCCACATCTTCTGTCCGTTTGCCATAGAAATAGCAGGTGCGTGGCATGAGACAGCCATAGAAGTGACGCAGGAGATTGGCAGGCACATCACGGTTGTCACTGAGGACATCAGGGAAACAGAGTTCCTCTTCCAACGCCTGTCCATGGCTCTTCAACGGGGGAATGCGGTCTCCTTCCAGAACACTATGATCACCGAATGAAACGTTGTTGCAGCCATTTACTTTGTTTAGTGTAAATATTTCCGCCTGCGTTTTTGTGCTAGTGGGCTAAAATAATAATAATAATTACACATTTCTATACGGCCATAAGGCCGTAAATTCAGAGGCGGTGGCAGAGCAGGTCCGGTCATGTTAGACAGTGTTCTCCAGGTGAAATAGCCCAGATTTGATAACTGGTAGTGACGGACTGTCGAGAACTGTCCTAGGAAATAAGTTCCAGACAGCAGGTGCCGAATGACAAAAGCCACGCGCGGTGAAGTCAGTCCTGGAAAAAGATCGTGACAGCAAGGGGGTGCCAGACGATAAAAGATGCAGCGCACTGTGACATGTCTGTAGGTGACGGCTGAGCTAGGCTGGTGTTGTTAGCGACAAAAGTAATGTTTTCGGTTGTGTCCATCCTTCTGTAAGCCCAACCATTTGTTTTCACTCTATTTTTTAACCGACTAACCTTCAACCTTACCTGCCCATGTGGCCAGCGTACTTGGCCGACATGTGCAGCAGAGCATGACGCGCTCGTTGGCCTCAACCAAGGCGTGTCTGCCTACCAAAGACTTATTTCTGATAATTCCTATGCACATGATTAACAGGGCGTTAATCCAGGGCAGGTAAGAGGGTTCAACAGTGTCCTCTATAAACTGTGACCATTGCAGATGCCTTGATTAGCAGCATCAAGGTGTCAGCCAGGCTGACGTGAGAGCTGAAGCAGACACTTGTAGCGAAGTCCTCTGGCTAGGAGCTGAAGAAGTGTCAGTCAGATGACAAGGCGCTGAAGAATTGCCGGTCAGGGTTGGCACTGAATAAGTACCAGTCCGGGCTTAGCCAGACAGTAGGCCACGCCTAGAGGGGGCATGCTTAGAAATACCTAACAAGCTGCTCACACCTACTGTTCCTTCCTCCACCCTACACAACGCACGCATACACCGCACACACCTACCAATTCCTTTCCTCTCCCTGGGCTGGCACATTGGACCAATATAAAGGTCAGTATGGTGGACCCATGCAGCAATAATGAACAAACAAACGAACGACCTTTGGCCTCGATTTTTTTGCACGTGCAAGGGTCATGAACACAGCTTGCCGTGTTGAACGTAAGCCCAAAAGAACCATAATCAAAAAATGGCTATATCTCTACAATGGACTGACGGATCGGCACAAAATTTGGCAGAGTGATGCACACTGACCCTTGGAACTGCAACAACAGTTAAAAATTTTAAACGTTAAAAAATAAAAGATGGTGGACGGCATTGTAACGAGGTCGGTCTGACCACGATCATTGATTAAGGACAAGTTTTGTCTAGTTTGTTTCTTTATTTACTGCCTAAAATAGTAGCATTAAGCAACAGTTGTATAGCACATTAACAGGAAAGATACAAGGTCGTACGATTACAACAAATGGTCTACTCACCAGCAGTGACGTGTTGCTCTTCGTCTTGTGGTGGATGAGGCTGGTCACCATCTCCAGCAACAGCTGCCAGCCCTGCAGCACTCTCCTCCACAATTCTTGACAGCATGATGCCTCGCCCAGCCATGTCCACACTGCAACGACGGAATATACCGTCTGTAATGGGTGACTCGCCAATAGTAAAACCCACATGCTTGCGGTGGTCATTGGTCATCGAATTCTCTTCATCCTGTGCATCTGTTTCGACTGCTGATGATTGGCCGACTTGAAAATCTGCTGGCAACTGCTGTGCATTAGTTGTGCAAGTTTCAGTCAAAGTAGAACTCACAGAACTGCTCTGTGCATTCTGGAATGACAGTGATTCTGGTAAACATATGTCGACAACTGAATGACTGGAATCCGGTGCTTCTAAACTTCCACCACTAATACACTGCACATATTCATATCCATCAGCAGACTGGCTTATCATTGGGGCACTGTCACCATCAGAACATGCAGTCACATTTGAAGGCAAGTATGACGATGATGATTCGTCGAGTTGTTCTGTAGGACCAGATATCACTAGTTCTTCACCATCAGCCAGGCATGGCTTGTTTTCAGCAGCAACAGCAGCATCACATACCATGAGTTCCTCAGGTACGTGCAATAAAACTGCAGTTTCCATCAGGTCACGAAAATTACTTTCATCTGCTACTCCTACCATCCTGTTGACTTCCTCAGACACGGAGCACAGTTTAACTGTAGTATCAATCACCGAATGTTCATTCACTGGTGGCGAACACGCTTCAGTTAATACTTCACTTTCACAGCTGACTGACTGTATGGCTACCTCATCAGCTGTGTCACTGACTGCTGGTAGTATGTTTTCTGCATCCGAAACAGAGACCGGCAGCTCAGACTGGTCAATGGACACACACTCTGCCTCTCCCGCATCATCAACAGAAACGTCCTCATGACAGACTTCAATGTGCCCCACATTTTTCCAATCATCATCACAAAAGTCCGAACTGACCACTGTGTTCTCTAGTGAAGTGTATTCGTTTGGAACAGCAACTGCGTCACATATAATGGCAGTCTCTGCAACATTTTCATCTGACTGACGTACACAGACTCCAGTCAAGTTGTCCACTTTATCCGACATGCTCGGCTGCCTATCAGTACTTGGCAGCACTGAGCCTGAACAGACCACGACACTGACATTTTCTAGGCACAGTCCATCATCAGCAACATTCAACAACGATGGCCTGTCCGTTGCTAATTGGTTCGTCTTACTCTTTTCAGCAGCAGAATATGACACACGGTTTTCATTTTTAGTTACTGGTGACGAAATAGTTTTTGTCGGCGAAGCAGTATGCCGCTGAGCAGTCCTATCTCGAGGAAGTGAGCGTGAAATGCTGATGTGAGATGCAGGCATTTCTCGACCACCATATGACAAAGTATTTCTGGCAGAAGCAGACGATATCTGCAAAACAAAATACCTCGTTTGTTAGTCATTCTGATATGCAGCACACACATACGGCTGTGTTAACACAACATCTACCTTGCGATCCTTCCATCTGTCAATTTTCACTGACATGTGCCACAAATCGGTTACCGTAGCAACGTCCCTTGAGTGAGCCATCGCAATTGGAATCTTAACCACTTAACTACTTGACCCAAACAATCCTAATACCCTGAAAACTAGATGCATGGCAAAGCTCAGCATGAGCCCGCCTGGTGCAAACACACCCACAAACCTCTGGTTACTGGACCAAGATCCACAAAATCTTTATCAGATGTAGAGAGGTTATCGGTGGTGTTAATGTATGCAGTCATTTTGTGATCCTCCCATCTGTTGTAAAATGTTAGCGCATAGAATAAAGGCCAATTTCGCTGATTCATGCCAAAAATCTGTTACACTAGCAACATCCCTTGACGATCATAAAAAAGGTAGGATTGGTTGCCCAGCCATATGTACCTATAATGAAAATTTGGTGAAGATCAGCCCAGTACATTCTCAGATAATTGGTCTCTAAGGCGACCGTTAAAAGATCATGAAAGAAGGTAACACTGGCATAACATTAGACTGTATTGAGTTGAAGAGAGTTACTAACCTGAAATACTTAGGATGCTATCTTTGTGAGGGATATGTACAATTGATTTCAGTCATAAAGGTCGGAATTTTATGGCAATTTTAACAGCATATTGTTAGTTATTGGTTATAACAAGAAGCTTAGCGATCACCGAGAAACCCACACGAAGATCTGTATCATTTGAGATGTTGATGAATTACGCATTCACATCGTGTGTCAGTCTGAGTGTCAGTCTCACTTTCAGCAATTGCCACGTTTTACTCCACTACCTGCATAGTTTTGTACATGCATCGTTCTAGTAAGCTCAACTACCGCACAGCTAGCATGCGATGCTGCATGTCACATACATAAGTAAACATGGGTGTCATCAACAGACTTTCATACGACCAACCTTATTGATGTCAACTGGACTGTAACTGTAATCATAAAAATGCGACTATCACTAAAGTTGTTGCGTCTTCCTCCGCACCATCGTGGATGCGGACCACCATGGAGGATGGACAAAAAATTTAGGTGGTAAGTCTGAACCAAAGACTTCTCGATCAGTCAAATAACATAATGTCCCCATGTTGCACTGTTTCTGAGATATAGCCAGATAATGATTGAAAATCGCCGATTTGAACCTACCCACCTCTATTTGGTGCCCCCATTGGGGATGACCTCGTTGAAATTTTGCCTAGATCTTTGGCATCAGCAAACTAGAGTCACTGGGCTATCGTATAGCATTGTTTGCATAATCCTAGGTTTAACCATCTTAGTAGAACTCCGACTTGTGACATACAGGCAGACAGACACACGATGACGGCAAGTACCGCGCTAGCACAGCGTCGCATGGGTAATAAAAATGAGATGGCCACTCTTCATCTGACTAACATATTGTGTACCATCTATTTTGTATGGATGTGAAATATGGCACTTAGAACGAAATGACGACCGCTGATTGAATATTATTTGGAATAATGCTTTTCGCCGGATTTTCAGTGTTAATGCTGCGAAAATGTCTCTCATCTTTTGTTTCATTGTGATACACTGTCCATGTCACACTTAATCAACCAACAAAACTGTTGTTTTGGAGGAAAGCTTTGAATTGTGATAGTACAGTTATTTGTGCACTGGCTACAAAAAATAAATGTGCTATTGGCTTATTAATGTCTAAATACCGTATTCTATCTATTAGTAGTTTTTAGATACTTTTTTTAGTACTCAGTATTATGCAGCTTTTCTGTGTTATATGTATGCTTGTGCTGTTTTGGTGGCATATTAAAAAAATAAAAAAAGTCCCTCAGCATGCAATGTCGGGTGTGCTAACCAAGCAAACACATATAATATCATTTTGTTGAATGACAGACATTGTGCAACGACCTCTGTGCGTTAACTTAGCAGTAAAACGTCTAGTATGTGCTGGAAGTGGGTGGATGCACACATGCAAAAAAGCACGTTTGCATAGTTTCCACCAGAGTACCCGGATTGATCTTCGTCAAACTTTAAACAAACACAGAGGGTTTAGTCGGCTTCTTAACAAAAGATTCCAATTGCGGTGGCTTGCTCAACGGATGTTGCTATGGCAACCGATTTATGGCGCATGTTGGCAAAAACTGACACACCACGTCTTCATTCTGTGAGCTGGTGTTCCACAACAGACGGAAGGATTGCAAAGTGGTTTGTTGTGATAACACTGTCTGTTTACGTCTGGTGAAATTTCCTGAACTTTGGTTCAATAACCCCTGAGAGCTAGTGGCTAATGTGCATGGGTGGTTGGGTGCACACACTGCTACAATATGCATGTCTGCGATGTTCTCAACAGAAGTCCTGGATTGATCTTCGCTAATCTTTCAGGAAATTTAGAGGGGTAGGTTGGCTACATAACAAAACCTTCCAATTGCAACGGTTGGCAATGGTGACTGATTTGTGGCACGTATCGTGGAAAATTGACATACCGTCTTCATTCTGTAATCTGTGAGCCAACATTCCACAGCGGATGGAAGGATCGCAACGTGTATTATCGCATTAACACTGCCGGTGATCCCTCTGGTAAAAATTTGGTGAAGTTTGGTTCAGTAACCCGGGACCCCTGAGATCATTTAGTGGCTAATTTGCATGGATGGTGAGTGAACGTATGTACTGATTTTAAAGGTCATTTGTTAGGTGGCACTAGCATAGCCAGTCTGTAGGTAAGTAGGAAATGCACATACGTGTTTGGATGTGCCAGGAGGGCTACACGCTGGGTTTTGGCCCGCTTTCTAGTTTAAATCAATTCTAGAACCTGATTCATGTTTATATTGTCCAGGCCATTCAAAAGCATTGGAAATCTTCGCTGCAGCATTGCTGGAAAAGGGATCATTCAATCGCAAATAACGTCATGCAGCAAAAGGGATCATTCAGTATGCCGGGCAAGCACAAATAGTATTCTAAAAATTCCTGGGTGCAGGCAATGCAGCCTATCGGTGGCAAAGGGGGTGGTGGGATTGCACAGCGCAGGCGAAGTCTGATATCTACGATTGCCTTGTTACCATACTATGACACCAAACTGTCACTGACATACACTTAATCCAAGTGTATGCCAAAATACTGGACTGCTGCAACACTCAACACTAGGCAGTGGTCACTGTCACCTCAGCATGCACATGTTTACGTGACATAGGTGTAAAAAATACATTTACCGTAGTTTAGCGAATACTTGTAAGGAAAACAGGCATGGAGTTTCTCGCCTTCACATTAAATCTCTAAGTCCAGATCTTAACAGTATTGTAACAATCAAAATTTATGCATGAAAGGAAAATTTCTTGCCAAAAATGAAAAGAAAAGATGATTGCAGATGGCTTTGGGTCAATTTCTCAAATGATATTACTTGTATACCATTTAACAAGAATATCACTGGATCAACTTCAGTGACGATTTGATACACATTTAGATGAGGGATGCTACATAGCACAATGCTTAACAGTCATAAAGCACACACAGTTCCATACAAACACATAGCACAAAATAAGCTTTTAAAAAATAACGACAAACCAAATAAGAGTCAAACATATGAACCTCTTTTGTTAATGGCTTCAGCTCAGCTGCTGGCAAATCATGAAGATCAGTCATCACATTAATGCCAGTTCTTGGATCAATTATCTCGATGAACCTCTTCTCCCTCCTGCTGGGTGCCGCCAGCACTGAAGGTTCTGTGGGCGGCTGCTGATAATACACTGGGGCAGCACCTGCAGGCCACACGTGACACAACAGATGCTAGTCACCAGTCCACATAATTCACACAGGTCTGACTGGCAACAAACATGAATATTCACAAACTGTGAACATCCATGTGACCCATTCCACATCTTGCCACAGCTTATGGCTTGCGTAGGAGTGATATAGCTCAACAGTCAGTTGGCTAGAGTAGTGTTAGGCTGCTGTGGCTGGCACTGTTACAGGTTTCAGCACAGTAAATGTGGAGTGGCTATGTGTCATTTATCGACTTTGTGAAACCTAAATGAACAGTGCCAACACAGCTCACACTGTGCTCAGTAATATAAACTAAACAAGAGGACAAAAAATTTTGACAAAAGACCGATTCGCAAAAGCCGATTTTTCATATCTGGAAAAATTTAATATGACACTGGCCAGCAGGAGCCTACTTCTCTTTGCCCAGCATATTGCATGATCCCTTTTGCAGTGAAAACCGCAGCAGACTGCCAATGCTTTTTGAATGAGCCAGAAACCCTCCAAAATTGCCCATTCCCCTTGGGGATCTGGACCCCATCTAATACATCATTCCGTGGGCCCACTTGAGTCACCCCCCACAAATGGCATCTCGATTGGTTCAGCTGTTTTTCTGCAGGGGTTACAGACGTGGCCAACAAACAGACATACAGACACACAAACTGACCACGCTATCCACCTGTAGTAAAAGGCTGCTATTGCTATGCTCGCATGGTATATGCTGTCATCGTATGTCTGTCCATCTATTTGTCTGTCACAAGTTGGAGTGTACCAAAACAGCTAAATATAGGATCATGAAAATAACATCATACATTAGCCCAGGGACTCGTTTTCCGACGCCAAAGGTCTTGGCAAAATCCAACGTGGTCACCCCCAACAGCGGCACCAAATACAGGTGCAGTAGGATGGTAGGTTAAAATCGGCAATTTTCCGCCAATATCTCATGATACCGGAGATTGCTGTATGACAGCAACATACATACTTACTATGGAAGGCTAATAGGAGCTTGTATGCACTGTATCAAATGGTGCCATTTCCACTGACCTTGAATAGCCCCCCTACCCTAAACAACCCCATTTGCATTGCCTTTCATGACTGTGTAATAAATGGGCAGAGACAAAGGCTTCAAATTTGGTAGACAGGCTGATTGTAGCATGTGGAAGACAAGGATAACAAATCACCCCTATAAGGGGTGTTGTCAGTAGCGATGCACTGATAAGGCACTGGCCGTCGGCGCCTAACAATCGGTCGATTACCGATTAATACAAAACACTGATTTTGCTGTCTTATTATAGGCTCAAAAGCCTATATTGTAACAACTCTACGGGGCAAAAATGGTCCTCACGCATTCGGCAATAGCTCCGCTAAAAGTAAACCGATTTGGATGATTTGTTACAGCCGCAGTGAGATCGCTACTTAACAAAGTGGACTCGCGCAGTCCAGCGGATCAACATGGCAGCTTGGTGAAGCTACGTCAACTGAGTAATCAGCGGCGCAATCGACATATCTGCAGCTAAGTAAAGATAAACGATACCGCCGACAGGCCGCCCACCAGTGGCGGCACTACACCAGGTCGCGCCAGATCATATGACCTTGCTGTATAGCTTATGCCCTGGCTGTCGCCCTGGCTCAACTTACGTGAATCGAGTTTAGAGTTGGTGAAATTTGAGTTGAGTTCCGAGTTGAAAACTGAAGCTTCAAATATTCCAACTTCGTTTAACCTCCCTACCAATTGTGTAAACGACAATCGGCTGATACCAACGTACTAATCGGCCGATACCGATTATCGGCCGATTATCGGTGCATCTCTAGGTCACGTGGTCAATTTTAAAATTTTTTGGGCTCCAATCATATTTTTGGAATAGGTGAAGCTAGGCACTCCATATAGTACTAAGAAGTACTACTGCATCTATGATATATTACCCCCAAGGGGATACGTTTAGGGCCAGGTGACATCGTTAAATTTTGAGAAATAAGTGAAACCTCCGAAATGGTGAAAGACAGAGACACAGTTGCAATAAAAGACTAGTACAAAATCGTATGTGGCCTATCGAATGGCACTATTATTGATCACCTCACATGACCTTGAAGCAGAGGCACCGGAGTCATATATCCAGGAGGGGCAAGTGCCCCTCCACTTTCCAGAGTGGGGGCCATGCGGGGCACAGGGTCAGAGCATTGTAAATGCTCAGCAGTATAAATTAGTTGTATTATTTGTTAAAAATAATCATAGTACGTATTATCTATGACATATTTGCACACAAATCAGAAAGTACAGTTGGCCCGTAATTTCAACTTTCTTTTCCAAAATGGTCTTCTCAAGGTCACAGACAGTCATGTAAACTGTAAATGTAGTAACAACTCAAAAATGGTGCAAGATAGTCGTTACTACTGGAGCTAGAACCAATCTTGGTGCTGACACTTAAGCATTAACTATCTGCTGTAGACCGAATGCAACTGACCTCATTACTAGTATTTATTGGTCGTTTATTGCCAGACCTAATTCTTCTACCCAAAAGAAGAATTATATATAGGCCTGGTTTCGTATAGATAAATGCTTATTATACAGCAGTGAATGTTACATACACAAAGTAACAGATAATTACATAAAGTCCCATATTGTAATTGTTGTTTGGTATATAATTTTAACAACAATGTTTATAACGTTGAGTAGTTTCTACTAAATCCGGCTCGTTGAAATAGTGTAAAATGTAAGTACTGATGATGTCGTTATGGGTGTGTCAGTTTGCTGAATAACTTCTTGGAGAAGATTTATGACCACAATGGTCCTGAGTGGTTTCTTAGCTATGCCAGCAGACAGACAGACAGAGAGAGGCAGACACACAGACATGCTGATAACAATACTTTGTACCCATACCGGGAATGAAGTAATCAAATGGCGACTGCACACCTGGTAATGTGGCAGGTGCACACGGCCTGCTGTCATACACTCCGGTAAAGCACTGTGGCTGTGGCGGCGGCGGCAGCTGCTGCTGCGGATGCTGAGTGCTGGGAATGTTCACAGGATACGAGTGCTGCTGGTCGTGCATAACAGGAATGTAGTAGTCGCTGCAGTGTGCTGCAGCAGGGGCACGTACTGGTGCAGCCGGTGGACCATGGTACTGGTACTGCTGAAGTAATGCTGGCGACGTCGCCTGTGGATAAGGCAGTGTTGCCGCCTGCTGCGACATCATGCCAAGCTGATATGATGATGGCATGCCAGTCGCGTGCTGGACACAACACAAATTCATGCTGCAAAAAGTACAACGCAGAAGTCGCATGTATTCATCCATTTGCACCAAGTTATGAATGTCGGCAGTCATACGTGCTTGTATCTTAAATTGGATCAGGGAAAACATGTTTTTTCGCATTCAGAAATCAATTTTATTTTAAAAAATGAGCGTAACATCCCTAATTTATGGTTTCCAATACCTTGGTCTAACATGTTAGTCGCATCATTATGTAAAACTGCAACTTTTCCATATTTCTTTCTGTTTAACACTAAAGTTGAGGTGGATTCCCAAAAGATATTCAGATTCAATACAATATTAAATTTCAGAAAACCAGGATCCTTGGGCCATGATATTGTGCAAATTGCATGCATCCAGAGGAAGAGACCAAACATGCTGAATATGTCAGCATTGAGAAGGAGAAAGAGCAAAAGAATCATGAAAAGGCAGTACCAACTATTGATTTACATTAACAATTTTAAACACTGTTTTTGTATAAAAGC
>Ga0209363_1000324_pt1 | contig 17653 bp, 8 predicted proteins | sample WorMetexBAHAMAS3_FD_187385 | JGI IMG/M metagenome (GOLD analysis project Ga0209363, IMG submission 187385) | Marine gutless worms symbiont microbial communities from Max Planck institute for Marine Microbiology, Germany - Inanidrilus exumae... | ecosystem: Host-associated > Annelida > Digestive... | reverse complement strand
TAGTGAAGTATTGTGTGAGGAATTTTAGCAACGTAGTTTATCGTGAAGTGATTTCAAGATGCGGGCATAGAGGCTTCGGCCTGCGCTCGTAAACTCCGTCTACGTCTACGTCTACGTCAAATCAAAATTCGATCATCGGTACCGCACTAATTAAAGCTTCATCGGCTGCCGATGCTAGAGCCATCTAGTGATTGTTATGGTGCAAAAATTAAGGCGAAAGTGATATGGCGGTGGCAAAAAATTTAAAGTCGTTCTTTCAATTCTTCGGCTTAGGCGAATATCCGCCTGAATATAATCCCAGAATTCACGGACCGTACGATCCATCACGAAATTATGGAAAGGGTCAGTTTCTATGTACGCTTGTCTGTACTGTCAATGCAAGTGCAAGGTCACACCTCTCGTCTCGGTTATGACATTGATGATTTTAGTAAAATGTTGAAATGTATCGTACAGTGTTAAAGGCTTTATCAGCAACATTGAATCGATTTAGCCGAATGCTGCACGCTTTGCCTGTCACGATTATTAGCGTCGCGTGTCAGCTATGCTCCCGAAGCAACGGCGAGCAGTGGCGGCGCTACAGGGACGCGGCAGGTCATTGAGGTCAAATGACCTTGCTGAAAAGCTTACGTCTTGCCTGAATGAGTATAATTTTAGGCTGATGATATTGGATATTGGTACTTACATAAGTGCAAATAACATTGGCTGCTATTGGCACTTATGAAAGTGCCGGTTTAATTCACCAGATGGCGACACTTAACGCCACCAAACTATTACTGCTAAGAAATCAAACATAAACTGACCCTAACCGTAACACTAACCCTAACTGACACAGTAACTGTAATATTTTTAGGCCTTGTCTAAAATGTGCCGGGACGACGCCGGGACAGTATTAGAGGCAGAGACGCCGGGACAGTCGCGACGCTGTACTAAGTGAGACCGTCGTCCAGTGAGCAATTTCCACAATCCAAGCCGGGAAGGTGTTGCGGCGTCGTTGAAGCCATCTGTCATTTGCTATCATTTATTTGCTAAAAGCATATGCTGAATGACCACTGACCTGTCTGTTTTGACGGCCTGGCGCCGCCACTGACGGCGAGCACGTAGTAGCGTCCTGATGATATACCGGATCCGAAATGGTCTTGTCGCCATTCCTACTACAGCTTATCTAGAACCGTTTCCAGTTTGCACCAGTAGGTTTGAAATGAGATCCAGTGTAACAGTCAAATCTTTCCGAGCACAATAAAACTGTAGAACTCCCGATCAGGGTTCCCACACGTCCTCGAAAGTACGTCCGTTAAGTTAGCACCAACGGTATGCGGATTATGCAGACATAATCCGCATAATCATGCAACCAAAGTTCTACCACAAACCAGTCAAAACTAAACTGACCCTAACCATAACACTAACCCTAACCAACACAGTAAACCTAACACTAACCCTAAACCTAACCTAACATATGCGCATAAGCCGCATACTGTTGGTGCTAACTTAACCGATGTCTCGAAAGTCCTGGAATTTTTTCTTTCATTTCTTGGCAAAATCATAATCCTGCTTACTGTTTAAGTACTTCTGGCACTTGTCAAGTAGTGATACTGGATAGAGTGCTCGAACAGTGAAAAGTGTAATTAGCACAGCCCTGCTTTTAACAATATTGTGTCATCGTCTTTGGCTTGTGTAATGACTAAGTACGTATTGAATGATGCTTGATGGTTTCTGTTGTGTTTAGTTGATACACCGTTCTCTAAAGTTAAACTAGGCGAAATGACGAAGTTTCTTGCACGTCAGGACTACAATCCTATGTCCCTTATGAGATGCTTTACACGAGGTATGTAATAATGAGAGTTAGAAAACTCAGTATTTTAGTTTTTTTTAAATTTATGCATTTTTAACTACATGAACTGATATTTGTAGGCCTATATGTGACCTAACTTCACCTAAGCGGTGCATAGTGACTGTTGCTTTTTTGCACCTTGTACAAATATTGTTACTTACTTACTATATGTTTTGCATAGGTATACCATAAATTTACACAACTCTTAAAGCCATATATACATAATTAATCAGATATTTACAATAATGATTTTGTGCCTCTTGTGTCTTCGGTGTACTTGGTGCTATATGTAGAAAATTGTTTTACATTACATCCTTTTCTTTACCTTTTAGTGTGCTGAGCCTGTGGGATTGGCCCTTGACCTGGAAGACTATCATCCTTCCGTGCTATTACACTGTTGGTTGGGTCATCTGACCTGTACAATCGTCTCCGAAATGACCTCTAATGTGTCGAATGGGATGTTAAACCCTACAGTTCTAGTACTACTGTGGCACATGTTACTGTTACCAAACTGCATTTGCAGCACTATTAATTAGGCCTACTTTTCAGTTACTAACTAGAGGGCTTGGTAGAGCTGAAACCTCTACCACACCACATTGAATTAACACACGACAAAAGTGCTACTTACTTACTGTTAGAAAGTGGAAGCGGTGGTGGAATTGGAAAAGTGGTGAACTTACGATTCCAATAATATCAAGAGTATGTTATGGATTACTTAACAAACATTAATCAGGTCTTCTCTAGTCCATAATCTACCTATTCCCCAAATTTCATCAAATTCCACCAGTAAATTTTGACCACAGACCACACATCGCTATGCTAGTGGTAAATGCTGTGGTCATGTGTCTGTCTGTCTGTCACAAGCTGGTATTGTACAAAAATGGTTCAACGTAGGATTACAGAAATTATTTGCTGTCACCACGTGTCTGTAGTTCCGAATTTTCGCATGGAGCTCGCCATTCATTTGCAGCAGCATATGGACGGTGCGTGGAACATGAGTCTGTGGGTTCGAGCGGAACACGCTAACTCCCATGACCATCCGGATGGGGTATAAGGATGCCACGGGCCAAATTTTGTGCAGATGCGCTCAAAACTGGCCGTGCAATAAGGAACAAAAACGCACACAGACACTGACAGACACGGACATTTTTGATTTCATATATATGAGATGTATTTGTATTTTTATAGATTTTATATATATATATATATAAGATGTATTTGTATTTTTATATCATTGTAGCATACTGGCGTTATGTATTGACATGGATACATCCAAAGCGAGTCGGTGTTGCTGCCCCAGTTCAGCTGGTTATGGTGTTGGGGTTGATATTTTACTGCAAGCAGTATAAGCACGTCAGTAAGTAACGGAATCAGTGTCGTGTTTTCTACAGTAATATGGCAGTCATTTGTATAGAACTTTAATGAGTGCACACTGGTAGAGTGAGGTACCGTAATCATGTTCGTTATAGCTCTAGATTATTTCACCAAATAATTTCAGTTTCGTGGGTTTGATGACCAGGGACTGGATAATACAATAATGACGTGACGTTGTTTATATTATTTTGCAGTAAGCATAGTAAGTAAGTAAATACTAGTGAATGATTACAGAACTGCTGTAGAGTGCAGTACATTGCTTAATATCAACTGCTGTGTATTTAATTATGTTGATGTGTGTCACTGTGGCTCAAGCATTTTGCACAGTCAACTTCTAAACTGTGTACAACTGCAGCCGGAAAGTTTTTCTCAAGCTGCATTTTATCCAATTTCTTTCCTTTCTGGGTGTTTTGTCAACATTAGGTGCGCCTTTATTAAAGCTTTAAATCTTCTCATATCACCCACATCCTGCATATTCATACTCTTCATTAGCTTAAAATTAATAAATACATCAAATACAAGCTTCTACAAAGTTGTCACAATGACTCGACCTTCTTGTTTGCGTACATGTTATCTCGTCTTTGTTCATCCTATTGCAGCACTTGCTCATTTTCGTTCATGCTTTCTTGACCACCGTCGTCATGCTTGTTGCTACTGATTGCTTTTCGTGAATTTCTGATACACGTTACCTCATCTCTGAAATCACAGTGTGATCTAAGATGTGGATATTTTTTCAGTTTCAGTTAAGTTCAGTCTAAATTTTCAGTTTTTTATTTTTTCTGTTATTGTTAACAGAATTAAATTCTGTCCGTTATCAATTTCCATTACCATTAATTTAAAATCGCACTGTATCTACAGTCTGCGTAATAGTCGGTATAATGCAAAAGAACTGCACCACCCGAGAAGTTTGGCCAAAAACTGAAAATTTAGTGTAGTGCACGTACATATAACCTGCCCGTGTGGCCGAGTGGTCAGCGCACTCAGCCACCATGTGCAGTAGAGCGTAACACGATCAGTGGCCGAGGTTTGTGCATCAGCCCGGGTGCGTCAGCCTACCACAGAATTATTTCTCATAATTCCTATGCACATGATGAACAGGGAGGTAATCCCGGGCAGGTAAGAGAGTTCGAAGGTGTCCTCTATAAACTGTGACCGTTGCTGATGCCTTGATTAGCAGCATCAAGGTGTCAGCTGCGCTGACGTGAAAGCCCAAGCAGATAGATGTGGCTAAGTCCCCTGGATAGGTGCTGAAGAAGTGTCAGTCAGGTGGCCAGGCGCTGCAGAAGTGCCGGTTAGGGCTGGTGCTAAATAAGTGCCAGTCCGGGCTTAGCCAGACAGTAGGCCACGCCTAGAGGGGGCGCGCTTAGAAATACCTGACAAGCTGCTCACACGTACTGTTCCTTCCTCCACCCTACACAACGTGTACATACACCACACACACTTATCAATTCCCCTCCTCTCCCTGGGCTGGCGTATTGGACCGATATAAAGGTCCCAGTGCTGGGGTCCAGAGTATAGGCTGGACCCATGCCCACAAAGAACAAACAAACGAACACACCTACATATAATACTGTATATGTGTAGTCGTGCATGTGTCTACATCGTGTACACAGCATCTTGTCATACAATGTCAGCGACGGTTGTACAATGAAAAATGACCTAATATTTATTCAGTTTCAGTTGTTAATGTTGACATTTCCATTTTGTTTTCATTTTTTCATTTTTTTCCGTTTCAGTTATCGTCAACGGAATTAAATTTTATCTGTTAACAGAATGAATTCGTTTCCGTTACCGTTAACTTAAATTACACTGGAATCATCTGTCAGTTCATTCTGTCGACCTCATCTCAGACTTTATTCTGTTGTCTCACCTCATCTGACACATCTGAACATCTTTCCGTCGACCACCATTCTCACCATACATCACTCAGTTATTGCTTCACCCCCAACTGGCTTGAACTACCCGTCTTGTAAATTTTTCCTGTGATAGACTGCATTCTCCTCTCACGGCTGACTTCTTGGACTAGATTTTGAACCAGATGTTTCATGCTGACAAGATTTCGATTTTAGCGGTTTTCATTATTTTAATTTTATTCGCAGTGCTGTGTGGTAGATTTAGCTGGAGTGGATACCTGTCACAGGATAACATCGGTGATGTTCCTATGATTACTATGAAGTTAGTAGAGTATGGATAAACTAAAACTATTCCCATGCGCATGATTCCGGCATTATATAAATCATTCTTACTTATTTACCGGTACTTCTTAAGAATAGCTAATTCCGTTTCCAGTCAGGAGGTCATTTTTCAAACGTATTCCTGGATCATGTGAAGCCAGGACTGCTAGGCGCTTCTAATTTGATACACAGATTCACCTTGGTAATTGTTAGCTATTGGATAATAAACTGCCCCAAACAGATGCGTTACGGGGGCATAGTTTGCTGCACTTTTTGGTGCCCTTATGTTGTATTCTGCTGATTAAGCATTATGAGTATATGATGTTGGTGTTTTTGACGTTGTAGAGTATGAAAACCATACGAAATATCGCTGGTGAATTGAGTGCGAGACTTGGGTGTGGATGGGAGCTGTATTTGCGTGTAGTTCAGTTTAGACATTACTGACCAGTGTTTGAATTCATCGTGCCAGTAGTATAGTAGCTTTAGGAGAACTTTCTGCTGAGCACATACACATACATTGATTGCAAAGGAATTACAGACACATGTTTTGTTAACTAAAACATTAACTTTATTGTTAATTATGTACTAATGCTGAAAGTGTTGCAAGATTTAATCTTGAAGAGAGATTTACGGACTTAAGATATTCAAAATGTTACTTTTCACTGATACAGTAGGTGACATCTTTCAGTAGTTGTCGGACCAGCTGCCTACATGTAGGAAGCGGCTTTGAGAAGTCAGTTTTTGTTTTTATAATTAACATAGCGCCTCTCAAAACTTAATTATTACGTTTTGAAAGGCGCTATGTTAATTATAAAAACAAAAACTGGCTTCAGTTTCTCTTCGTTGTAAAAGCCGCCAGTTTAAAATAGCAGATATCAAAATTTTATCCGCATATTCCAAGCATATAAGCTAGCCGTCACATTTATTTCGGTCAGCGGCCTGTCATAAATGTAGAAGCTAGCTTTGCTATATAAAAAAGTTTATTTGCTGTTTTAAACGAGTCGTTTTACAGCAAAGAGAAACTGAAGCCAGTTTTTGTTTTTTGAAATAATTTTTGTGATTTTATTACGTAAAATGAATGGGCTAGCAGAGTGAAGTTCATAGGGCCGGCCACTGTCTTTTTTTCCTTTTTTATTGCGGGCAGAGGTCCAGCCTACTTCTGTACCGCAGCGCTGAGACCGTCTAACAGTCCAGTGCACTAGCCCAGCTAGAGGAGTGAAATTAGTAGGTGTGTGCGGATCTGTGCGTGAGTTTGGGGAAGGCGGGGATAGTAGGAAGTGAACAGCTTGTCGAGTATTTATAGCACACCCCCTCTAGACGTAGCCTGCTGTCTGGCTTAGCCCTGATTGGTGCTGTGTGTTGCACCAGCCAGTGGCCAGCCAAGTGTCAGCTTCAGCTCACGCCAGCGCAGCCAACACCTTGACGCTGCTAATCAAGGTGTCAGCAGCGGTCACAGTTTATACAGGACACCTTGAACCTTCTTTTTCCTGACCGGGATTATCTCGATCCTCTTCAGCACGTACGTAGGAATTGTTTGAAATAATTCTTTGGTAGGCGGACGCACCCGGACTGAGGTTTGAACCTCGGCTCCTGAGAGCATACCGTGTACACTACTGTATGAGTCCTATGGGATGCAGATTTCAGATGCTTTTGGGTCACACAGTTACTCACACTTTCGTGTTTGGCGACATTGGTCTTCATACTGTATGAATCCTCTTCTCCTTCAAGAGACAATTAAAAACATTTCTTTTCACAAAGTCGTTCCCAGAACTATAGCTTAATTGTGTATCGTGTCCTAGAAGCACTTGCTCATGCCACGTTAATCTCTACGTTCTAGTAATAATAATAATAATAATTCATAGAAAAAAACTTTAAAAATCGTTAAAGAACCTAGGTTTCCAGTCCTGGTCACAGCTGCGCCGTCACTCGCGGTCTACAGACAGCGCCTTAAGACATTTTTGTTTTCGCGCTCATACCCTGAAATTGTCACTTAACCTATAAACTATGTATTCGTCTTCTATAACTGTGTGGACTTAGCAATAACTTCATTATTCAGACCACTGTAAAAAATATTGATGATTATGATGATGTGACATTCACTCCCCCAAACCGTTTTTTTGGGGAATTTACTCGCAAAATGGGAGTAGTTTCAACGTGACCCCAAAAGGCACACCCTTATGTGGAAACACATTATGACCTATAGATCGTTAAAATCCGTCCACGTATGCGGGTGTGGCGCGATCGCAAGAATAAAGTAAATAAGGTCGAGTCCTTGCTATCTCATCCACCATTTACAATGGGAGCTGGCAAATAACTACATTCTTAAACTATAGGCACAATATCTAAATTTGATCTGCCGGATTTTTGATATTTGTCCTAGTTTCTGTGTTAGACTACGGGCCTTCGAACTTGGCAGAAAGGAGTGTTGTGATTCAGGGCCCGAGTCGACCGTCGACCTATTAAAGCCGGTCTCAAATGTCCGTCCGTACGTACATGTACTTACCTACGACTACGGTCGTACGTGTCCGTCTGTCCAAAACAGTTTATTCGATTTCAATGAAATTTGGCATGTATGTAGAGGTCGATGAGTGATGCACGACGGTATGCAGTATGACCCGATCCAAAGTCAAGGTCACGAGCCCTTCAAAGTTGGAAATCTGGCCATTTTCAAAAGCTATCTCCTCCGCCATTTACAACGGCAGCTGGCAACTGACCACGGAAACTACGGCACAGTATTTACATTTGATCGGATTGGATTTTTGATATTCCTATTTCTGTGTCCCGTGACTTTAAACTTGACAGAAACCTCAGTTGCGAAGAGTCGACCGTCAGTCCCGTACGGGGCAAATTTTTATTTTTAGTCCTTTTCTAATTTGTTTGTTTTTGGTGCCATGCGCTAGATCTTGAGCGCACGTAAATAAATATACCATATCGTGTCGTATAACTACACTGTGTTCCAAAAAATCTCCACCTTTTTATGTTTTGTGTAACTCTGTCAAAAATATACCGATTTTAGTGGTTTTTGTGTGTTTGAAATCCTGAGAAACTTGGACGTCAAAAGCTTATAAATTTGCCAATCATACCTGTCAGATGTAGCCACTTTACCTTTGGAAATATAGATATATATTTTTGACCCCCAGCTCTAATTAACATATTGGTGGTCCCCGCGGCTCTGCCGCCTCTGGTAGACGCTATCCCTTTTGTAGGACCTACCGTACTACGTACACGCTGCACGCATCAGATTTTGTCATAGGCGTAATATCAAATGGCACCACGTATTATATGGAGTGAAGGGTTCTACAGCGAATAGAACTGTGATGTGCTGCGTACAGCGCCGCTGAATCTAGTGGCCTTTCAGTGGTCGAACAACAGAGAAAAACCAGATCTGGTGATGATAAACTGCCCAGGAGCCGATAGCTGACGGATTCGATTAGGGCCAGCTACTAGACACGACTGCCGTAAAATAAGTGAAGCGCAAATCTGTTTCCACGATCGTTATGGAGAAGCCGTGGACGTGATAAATCGAACAGTAGTACTATCCAATCAGACGTCGCTATCGTCGAATGTCGTCCGGATTGCTAGTGGCATAGAATTTAATTTAGCCGACCATAAAATGTTATGAATATGATCTAAGTCAGGTTAGATCTTGTCAACTGGTGCATAGGTTAAACGAATATTGTATTGTATTGTATCATTGGGCTATCTGAAATAAAATGGTTGATTAAATGACTGATGGTAGAGTCACTAGAGTGTATTAAACGATGTTCTGATTGATTGATTGATTGATCTTTATTAAAGCACGTAACAAACGTACATGCAACAAACTGAACATGACAATGAATCAGCATCCGAGAGAAAAAAAGAAAAAAACGCGCATAGTAAAATAAAGACATGAAGACACATAAAGATAAACACACATAAAAGCAAACAATTAAAAAGCTGACTGTTCAACAGTTACAATTTCTATACAGACATCGAGGAATAAAAGACTTCTTATGTAATTCATATTCACATCTGGGGAGCTGATATGGATGTCCTTTAGCTCTGAGGGAGTACCCGCTTGACTTAATAGAGGGCAACAAGAAATGAATAGGCCTACAAATGAATACAGCCCACACAGTAGACAGTACGCGTATAGCCAAAGGAAACGGGAAAGTAATAATGTAATTGACTGTCGTGTCGGTTGCAAAAGCTACAGTAAGCTTACTATGGGCCCATACCTGTTGCACCATGCCGTAGGCGTAAGATATTTTAATGTATATCATTATGGGAATTAAACACCCGCTGTCACTTTCATTTCCAACATAGTAAATGTAAGTTAAAGAGACGTGAGATAACCGCATTCTTATCGACTACGTTTAAATATGTCATAGTTAAACGCAATTCATTAGGCCTACTTCAGTCTGTGTAAAATTTGCAGTGTGTTATTAGTTTTAAAATCAAAAGTGGGCTTTCGTAGATCATACTTATCAACGCAATTAGTGCGACGCTCTTCGCACATTCTCGTAATGACTGCAGAAGACTGGCCAGTGATGGCGCTTGTTTCCCGACAAAAAGTTAAGTTTAATTAGCTCACATCGCATTGACACGGCTCAATGTTGGATATCATTTAAAAATTCAGCACCATGACCGTTTATGGCGCAGTCGATGTCGGTGTACAGCGTCGCAAGTTTGGTTTCTTCACGATATTGTCATAAAAGATTCTGCCTGAGGACATCCAGATGTCTTATAGATGTCCTGCGATGCGATCGAGATGTACAGCGCGCAGTTCACTAAAAAGCTGACGCGAAAACCAGCTTCATCTACATACAGTCAACTTTTTATAATTAAAAACACTTTGAAAAAGTAATCTAGTTGGTCCTGGTCTAGTTGGACTGGTTTTGGTCTTGGCCTTGTAGTGCTGGTGTTGGTCTGGTCTGAGTGAAACGGTCTTGCATTCACTTGAATTCGTTTTTATTACAGTAATTGTTTGCGCACATTAACAGCCGTACGCACATGAGATGATAGTGACACGTAATTTTAACTTTCATAAAGCTTACTTGAACCACTTGCTGTTGTTTGTTACATTATCTTACCTGGCATGCGCTCGCTGGGGAGTGGTTCAACACCGCTTCGGTTTTGTTCTTGATCTTGGTCTTGTAATCTTGGCCTTGGTTTTGGCCTGGTTGGTCTGGTCTTGGTCTCATGATTTTGTTTTGGTGCTGTTTACATCACTGAAATAAACATATACAAGTTTTAAAACCAGCACAATTAGCCTAATGCATTAATTTTTATTACTTTTAAATTTATTATATTTATTTTTAAACGTAACACAAATGTAGTGAGTAGCAAATTATTCAACAGTCATTGAAAACAATTATGCTATCAACAATTAGTCGTAAAACGTGCTTAAGTAGGAGGAGCCTTTCAATTGAGCTAGACTATAGTTGATTAATCGATTTAATTATCAATAAAGTAGACGTGCTGCATGTCCGATTAACTGAGTTGCATGCAGCACACGAAAACCTGCTCCCAGCTATTCGCACCCTCCGTGTAAAGGAAACCATACAAAATATACATCAAACACGAACGAAATCTGACAATTGTGGTTCATACATAGGCGTTGTGTGGTATCTGACATGAATTCTTCTATAGAAGTAATTTATTCGTTACACATTTTCAGTGTTTAATTGGGTTTCTCATGTGTTACGGTACAGCTAAAAAGAGCATCACATTACACTAATCTGTCTTCCAAAAAGGAAACGAAATGGCATCTTCTTTGAATGCAGCACACCAAAACCTGCCTTTCCCGCCTAATCAAACCCTCCCTCTAAAGCAAATGCTATAAATCCGGCATGGACGAAATATCGAGATATCGCATTTTTATTTTTCAAAATGGCGGCCGCCGAAATCTTGGATTCTAAAAATTGTAAATTTTTAACGGTCTGACACGCCGAAAAGGTCGAACTGCTTCACTCTGCCAAATTTCGAATAAATCGCTCCAATCGCGGCCGAGATATGGTATTTTTTGATTTTTTTAAAGATGAGGGCCGCCGTCATCTTAGATTTTTGAAATTTCAAATTTTTAACGGTCTGAACAGTCAAGAAGCACTGCAACGGCAGTTATAGTGACTTGTCAAGCTTGCTTTGTACAGCAGACGTACTTGTGGATGTACCTACTCTTGTCCTCGTTGTTTTTTTGGTATTCCGTGAAACTATACTTCACGTCTCTGTGCTTGATGTGCTTTGCCTGTGCCCACCCGTGTGCCTCCCCTGCCCACCACTAACGAAAAGTGGGTGGGCACGTGCCCACCCGTGCCCTATGGTTTCGGCGCCTATGTTAATGCACAGTATTGCGCAAAAATTGAGTAAATCATAACTGTGGTATTTTTGTAGCATTTGTCATCTAAGTGTTGTTAATTATTTATTATACAAATCGTACACGAAGTACAAATATGAGTTTTGTTAAGTTTTGTTAAGTTTCAAGTAAACCCGATGAGTAAAAGTTCAGCTGTTATTTTAGATGTTGAATTTCGCAAGGTAGTGTAAGTGTAGCAACACAGTTAAGGTTAGGTGGATGGAAGACATTGCAATGATTACACAGGGAGTTTCCTTGGAAATCTATCGGTGAAAAAAAATAAAAATCGGTCTACATTTGCCAAAGTTATTAACAAAAATCAAAGAGATTAACTCTGTTGCTACACTACCTTGCGAAGTTCAAAAATCTAAAATAACGGCTGAACTTTTATTCATACCATAAAAATTAGCCGGTTTTACTTGAAACTTAACCACAGTTATATGACAAACGCCACATAAACATCACACTGATGATTTACGTAGGCCTAATTTTTGTGCAATATAGGGCCTACACCGTGTCCCAAAAAGGACACGAAACTTATAACAATAACTCCGTCAAATCTTAACCTATTTTCAAAATTCTTTTACTGCTAGAAAGAGAAGGAAATTTCTAATAAACATCGTATTTTGAAAACTCCCAACACGTCACACTACTTTAAGAAAGTCAAAACTCCAAATTTACCTCAAATTACGGAGGTAAACTTTAGAAATAATATCATATTTGACAGAATACAAAACATTTTATGTGCTCTGCTCTATGTCACGCCAAACGTACAGCAAACGCTGCTTCAGTTCGTCAATATTATCTACCCGCGACTGATATTCTGCTATTTACAAACAATATTTAATATAAGCTGGAAATAAAGCAATGAGTCAGTAAACAAAACAAATTAAAATTGTTTATGCATTATGCATTTATATGGTTTGTTTCGCTTAACTTTCACTTACCTCTCGAAAATGGCAATTTTTACACAAAAATATTTCACAAGTTAGTGTAGCAACACATTTAAGGTATGATGGGATCTTCAGTAACCACTTACTACAAATTTACTAACGAGTCTACCGGTGAAAGCGTATTGAAAATCGGTTAAGATTTGACGGAGTTATTGTTATGAGTTTGGTATCTTCCTTTTTTGGGACACGGTGTATAATCCACAAAATGCAGATACTACCTTCATGGCACCGTCTTACCAAATGTCACCTCTAAGCCGTGACCTAGGCGTGATGCTCACAAGAGATCTGTCTCCCTCTGCACATATTAGTGAAATCGCTCACAAAGGTCACCAACGCGCCAATGCTCTCTTTTGCCAGTCGATATACTGCACTGTTAGTTCGAGTCTTTGTAACATAATGTGCGCCCACTTCTCGAATATAACTGCATAACATGGTCATAAGTTACATGCGTGATACTCATAGCATTGAAAAAGTACAAAGGCGTTTCACAAAGAGGCTTCCTAGACTTAAAACATTACCTCAGTTTGGAACAGCCTCCGGGAAGTAGTCCGTTCTTCGGCATCTTTGGCTCTGTTCCGAAAGTCACTGAAAACGGAAATATTTTTGCGATCCTGTTCTGACTAACATATTAACTAACTATACTAACACGTGACTTCACTTTTCGCTATTGAATTGTTCCGTGACCTGGAAGTTTTCGAACTTATGTCACGTAAATGTAATCTCGTTAACTAACTAACTGACTAACTAACTAAATGTAAAAAAACTGCAGTTTATAGACACTGTTAACAACGACGGATCGAAAACCGCAGAAATCATAAAAAGGAAATGTTAACCACACTAACGTAGCCTGAATGTCAATGTTAGTGTGGTTAACATTGCCTTTTTATGATTTTTGCGGTTTTCGATCCGTCGCCGTTAACAGTGTGTATAAACAGCAGTTATTTTACATTTATATTTGCTGTTTTATTGCCAATTTTGAGTAGTCTATTAATAATGTCCATTACTACATTTTTCGATTTTTCAGGATGACGGCCGTCCGCCATCATAGATTATTAAACGTTAAAAATTTCAACTGCTTGTCCAGTTCGGAGGGCCAATATGCGTCATTATGCTAAATGTTGTGCCGATCGGTCAAACCGTTGCCGAGATATCGTGATTTTTGGATTTTTCAGAATGGCGGCTGCCGCCATTTTGGATTTTAAAAATTATAAATTTTTACAGTCGCAACGGTCAAGAGGGTCGAACTGCGTCATTGTGCCAAATTTAGTCGAAATCGCTCAAACTGCGGCCGAGATATGGCAATTTTTCAACTTTTCAAGACGGCGGCCGCCGCCATTTAGGATTTTCGAAATTTCAAATTTTTAACGGTCGGAACAATCAAGAGGGTCGAACTGCGTCATCGTGCTAAATTTTGTTAAAATTGCTCGAATCGCGGCCGAGAAATGGCGATTTTTCGATTTTTCCAAGATGTCGGCCGTCCGCCATCTTGGATTTGTGATGCGTGTGTTGGGACCACCCACGAAGGGCATTTGGTGGTCTTTATCACTGTGCAACATTTGGTTGGAATCGATGCAGTAGTTTTGATAATACGCACGTTTTTCGATTTCACGAGTTTGGCTTGAAAACGCCTATTCCCTCCCCAAAATTGTTTTTGGGGTGGTTGACCCTTAAATGGGAAGCCATGTGAACAAATCCCCCAAAACGCACATATTTGCGCGAGTCCGCGTCGTTTGTGCCATCATGCGTGAAAATCAAACGACGGGTCTGACCTGTAGGTGAGTTCCCAAAAAAGGGGCGTAAATAACAATAATTTTGGTTATATTTCACCCATGTGCCCAGAAGCCCCCAGTGGACGGATGTGCACCTAATTTGGCACAGCCGTAGGGGTCGCCTACTTAATCACCTGTGACAAATTTTTTGATGATCGGTTGAGGGGTGTCGATTCTGTGGGGGTCGAAAATTGTCCTTTCCCATTGACAAAGCCAGTCGCCGTTAACGCTAACAGGGCTGGCGCTACCGCGCAGCATGTGATCATACCACCAACACCTTGAGCAGCTCAGCGTACCTGTTGTCTCGAACTACGATGTATTCGTATCGATTTGATTTGGTGCTATAAGATAGTCTTTATTGTTGACATGACCTGTGATGAATTTTTCCTTCTGTCATCTACTAATGTCACACGTGGACATGCATATAAAATATTAAACCAAACTGTACGTGCTCCATTAGAGCACACTGCACACTTCTTTGCAAATCGAATTATTAATGTAGGGAATTCTCTGCCTTCCTGCCTTTATTTCATTACAAACTTTAAACGTTCATTGAACTGTATTGACCTTTCTCTTGACTTATGTTATTAAAAGTCTGCGACAAGAAATCAGCATGCAAATCGTCGGCAGACAATCGTAGCGAAGTTGTCGCAGCCGTGTAAGCGAAACAACCATCTTTTTCGCGGCAGTACTTCAGTCTTGGCAGCCGGAAGCCATAATAAAACGATTAGCTTTAGCATTCCAAGCCCGTCGCTCTTCCGACGGGGAGTAATTCCTCCTATAATCCGGTTCATGCTTATATTTATCACCATGTATCACTCTTGTCAATAAATTCTCAGTTTTCGGTACTTCTATCACTGTAGCTCATTCACTTACGGTTGACAAGTTCGTGATTTTTCCCTGTTAACACAATATCATATAACCTGCATTTCTTATATATCACAGAGTGTGCTAAACAAATCTATTCTATACGCTTCACTTTACCGTACTTCACTTGGTTGCATTTATTTTTTTCCCGCCAAGTCCGCTGTAGACCGGCTGTCTCCGATCACTCCTCAATAGAGTTTCAAATAAATAAATAAATAAATTTAAATAAATAAAGGCATGCACAAATACAACAGCCATCACGTGGTTTTTAATAGTTAACAGTAGTTCACAAGTATTAGCAATTACTTATTATAAATGTCTAAACTGTCGTTTTATAACAACGTGTAAGGCCCATAACTGACACTTGGTGCTGAATGCTGTGTTCAGACATGCTGGTAGACATGAACTGTTTTTACTACGGACTCAGTTTTATCGTAGTTGTCGTAGTTGATATATATATATATATATATATATTTAGGACAATGTGCATGTGTGTGTGCTTGTGTGTGTGTGTGTTTGTGTATGTTTGTGTTGCTGTCATATTTGACGAATAAAGATTCATATATAACAGCAAAAATTCTTTTTGGCACGTCAAGGGCCGTGGATATAATACACAGTTCTTATTAAGGTAATAACTTAACTAACTTAACTAGAGCAGAACTATACAGACGATGTACTCATTGCACGTACACACTCATGCACAGTAGCCAGTTCACTATCAATATTTTTAGCAAAACGTTTACATAAACCAATTTCTGTAGGCCTACAATGTAATTTCATTAGAAACTTGCGTTTTCAGAAACCGAACAGTTGACAAATAATATGCATTCATTGGCAACATCATATGAATTAGTTAAAATATTTTCCTAAAAGCACTATTATTTAATACAAAATCCAACGACTTAATCTGTGACTTATTTATTGGACAAACTTCCAGTCCATAATACAGACTCGGTAGACATTTAGCATAGCACGCGAAAGAGTTCGTTCCGTGACGCCACCAAACGCCGTGAATACGTGTAAAATTATAGCTGTACCGACAGATGTCGGAAGGAAGGACAGGTTCATTGCGTATTGCGGTCACAGTTTGACGCACGCGTGTACGGGGGTGTTCTGTGCAGTGCTATTGTCGTCGTCTTCGTCCGCTGTCCGTCTTGTCTGTCTCTCACAAAAGCCAGCGCGCTCAATAACGCTGCCGGGTGGCCGTAATGCGCGACCTAGCCGCTGATTGCTGGACGCGACGTCTATAATCGACGTGCACGTGGCCGCAATCTACTGGAGAAAGACTGCGCGACCCGGCCTATCACCTGGAAGCCGGGTCAGTTCGCATTCGCATCGCCCGTCCGAGCAATCCACCGCACGTAAGTTACGACGCGTTTCGAAAATTCGTGATCGATAAGATGCGAATTAATTGTGACCATACGATGCACAACGCCGTCGAATAATAATTGAAAGATGCGCATAAATGACCAGTTAAACGAACGCTCACTCTCTTAACTAATAGCCGCTATAGTTCTCTTTGCCCAGTGAGGTAGGCCTACATGTGTAGTTCTTTACCAGTGTCTCAGATTTGGAAATACTGCTGCAGTTACTGCCTTTACTATCCGTGTTAAACTAAATGTTGATTCCAAATATTCCAATCTGTTGTAATAATGTACAATTTTGTAGCTTACTGGCTACAGCTAAATTGATAGATAACTTACTTTATCACGTGTTTGTCACAGCAGATGACTAATGTCTTTCGCTTCAATTTAATTTAATTTAATTTTTAAAATAAAACTTTAAAGTTTTGGACCAAAGTTTGAACCGTAACCAAAGTCAGGTTTAAAACCAATGCTCACGTTAACCTCGGCTTCAAACAAAGTTTAATACCGAGTCAAAAACTCAGTTTTAAACAAAATTTTAAAGTAAAGTTTAAGAAAAATATAAAGCTGATTTAGCTTAAAATCAAAGTTAAAAACTGAAGTTTTAACATACGGTAGCTGTCTGTCTGAATGCTCTGCGTAAATTCAGTTTACAGTTTGAATGTTGGTATTAATTTTGGTTTATAACCGAAGTTCGGTGTAAACCGTGTTTCAAAGTTTATCTTAACTTTTGTTTAATTTTAAATTCGGCTCAAACAGGTGCGAGGACAAGGGGGCATGGGAGCTAAGACCCCCAAATGCCACAGATAGACCCTAACCATAAAAGATCCAGCCCCAAAACATGATGGGCTTACATTGCCATAACTCAGCAAAGGTCTGACAATCGCATCAAATTTGGCAGATGACGCATATTGGCCAAAATTTGAAATTTTCATGCTTTTACATAAAATCGACGCCATCGAGAAAAAGGTAATCCATATTTCGGAC
>Ga0209363_1000323_pt1 | contig 17667 bp, 10 predicted proteins | sample WorMetexBAHAMAS3_FD_187385 | JGI IMG/M metagenome (GOLD analysis project Ga0209363, IMG submission 187385) | Marine gutless worms symbiont microbial communities from Max Planck institute for Marine Microbiology, Germany - Inanidrilus exumae... | ecosystem: Host-associated > Annelida > Digestive... | reverse complement strand
TAATTGCGCATCCCCCCGTAGCACTGTGGTGCATTGCGTCATCCGTGCGTATTGCGTGATTAGCATTTAGCAGAACGGCGGTATGGCCTTCCGGGTATTTCGCTTTGCAGTAATAAAATATAAAACCAAGAATCTTGGTGTTTTAAATAATGTCATGTTCATTGGTGAACTGGGTGGTTCTAATAGAAGCTGGGTCTCTAATACAAGCCGGGTCTCTAATAGAAGCCGGAGGAAATACAGTATGATGCAGTCATTATAGCGGTCTTATAATACTTTGGGCACTAAAATGCCTCTCCTGAATTATCGCCATTTGTACTGTTCACATACATTATGCATATTGTTGGTCAGTGCAAACGGCAATATTGAGTCCCTTTTTTACCAATTTTGTACTACTCTACTGATAACTTACATTCTTTAACATATAATTTTTTGCAGTAAGTTATTACTTTAAAGGCGTGATACGACCTAAATTGTGTTGAAAATGCCGTCAAATTCTAACCAAGCTGTGCGTAGACTGACAACTACACAGTTATGATATTTTAACAGCTGGTTCTCCACCTGTTCTGTAAGTGAAGCTCAGTGGCACAAGTTTTTGACATGCCGGACGACGTCCTTCCTGTCAACTACACAAAGAAACCAAAGCACTGACCCAAACCAGACCGCTGACCTTATGCTTTCTTCATCCACCACCTAAGGGAAGGCACGTTGCTTCCTTTACCCTGACTGTTTGACGTCAGTACAGTGGTACTGATGGGCTAAAATACCTTGATTGATTGATTGAGCTGTGGTTTTACATCCCACTCGACACAAAACAGGTCATTTCGGAGACGTTCTTCCCAGCCAATCTCTTGGATTAGTACTGAAAAATTGAAACACAATAAAAGCAAACATGCATCCGTAACAAAATATACTACAACATAAAATTAACCCCCCCCCCCAAAAAAAAAACACTAAAGCTTAGTCACCTCTGACGACATCCGGCCTGGAAACAGAGCGGGCTTATTCTGGTTTCAGCGCTTCATAAATTTGTCTCTTACTTACTTAAGATACTTACCCACTTACTTACAGCCCCGGGAGCCACACAGGGCAAATAATACCTTGAAGAAAAATTAACTACTGTTAACAGTTATTTAGTGGGTAAGCCAGCTAGAACGGTAGTAACAGCAACATAACACTAATGAAAATAATGGTGATAATCGTAATAACAGCCAGGTGACACGTTTTCAAGTCTGCCAATATTAGCACTGCTACTCTGTACAGTGTCCATTGTGACAGCCCCACCAGTATGTTTGGTTGCGTGGCTCAATGGTAGAACGTCGGTCTTCGGCCGGCGTACTTTCTCTGTCCTGCGCCCAACCTGTAGCTGATGGGTGACCACTTATGTGGAATGTGGGTAAACCGTCCGCTATGGGTCAACCAACCAGGCCAACTCAGCCTTTCATCCCTTTGGGGTCGATAGATGAGTAGTAAGCTGCAATTAGATATCTCTTACCTCAGTTAGAGGTGGCGCCATCTGGTGAACGCATACGAAGGAAAGGCAGGCATGATGTGTTTGCAGGTAAAACTGTGTGATCCATGCCTCAGCGCTTTGAGATATACTATATAAATACGCTTCCTTCATTCCTTTCCTTTTTTTGATAGACTGTGCCGTGTGTCCACAGTGCAGAGGCGGTTCTAGCTATTAGGCCGGGTAGGCAGTGGCCTACCCAAACTCGTGCCTGGCCTACGCAAACCAAATTCTGCCCCACGTACACCACTCCTGTTGGCCTACCCAAAATTTGATTGGCCGTTTGACTGGCCTACCCATATGAAAATTCCTAGAACCGCCCCTGCCACAGTGACAGCCTTGGCAGTGTGTCTGTTCTGGCGTGTGTTTGTGATGACAGATGCATCTGGAGGCAGCACGGATGCTCAGCTTTACTGAGGAGGAGTTTGTCAAGGCGTTGGAGTGGGGCAAACAGTAGCAGGACATCACATTCACATCTGTGCGACTTCAGGCTCAGCAACTTGGCAGAGAACTTGTGCACCCACTCACAGAGATGCTGTACAGTGGACCATTTTGGTTGGATGGTCACATAAATAACTGGTCGATTTATTTTATATTTCCAGCCCGTAAGAATATTACTAATACTAATGGCATAGTTGGCCTCTTTGAGGTTTTATTGATATAAGCTGGCAGCAGAACAGATATTTGCATCAATCATCATTACCGTTATCATATCATCATCAGCATCATCACTGACTTGTATAGGGAATTGCACAATTGTCTTACACTGAATTTTAGACTCTGTAATTTCTGCAGTTTGTTAATATGGACTGTAGCTTTGGTCCACCCAAACATTTTGGTGTGGCACCGCCTATGCACACAGTTGCTATGCTGTCTGCTGCCATGGCAGTAGCTTATGCATATAAATACTGTAATAAATGATTTCTCAGTAGTATTTGTTTTGCTTTTTCCTTGTTCTGTGTCATTTAATGACTTACATTCAAACACGTTTATTACTGTAAGGACAGGCTGGCACAATTGGAAATTTAATTTAATGGCTAGAAATGATACCAGCAGTTGATAATGAAGTGCTGTTGACATGTTGACAGTAAGTAAGTAAGTAAGTAAGTAAGTAAACATAAATTTTTAGAGTGACCTAAATAACAATGTTACTACAAGGACCACTGTAACGATGCCTAAAAGCAGTCAGAGAATCAGGCGTGGATACGATAGTTGAAAAAGATGAGTCTTTAATTGACGCGGAAAGACTGCAATGATGACGATGAGATGACGGTCTCTGGCAAGCCGTTCCAAACTTGAGCTGCAGCAACCAGAAAGGCACGGCTGCCAACAGTAGACAGTTTGATGGGCTGTATGACCAGGCGGCTGGTACTTGCTGACCACAGAGCACGCTGACCAGGTAGGTCAGTGACGGCGACAAGAGGTCCCAGATATCGTGGTGCGCTGTCGTGCAGAACAGTGACAAAATGAGAAGTGGTTGTTGGCATTAGGAGCATGAAGCACTCTTGTACAAGGCTTCCATCATATCATCCGAACAACTGAACACAGCGTCACAACACGTAACCACACACAAACTTAACAACTGTATGTTTCGCTGATACAAAGTCAACTGTTTGGTATAAGCTGTGATTAAAATATAATGGCAACATATAAACATTCCAAATTGTGATATACTATGATTTAGATACACATGAAAACTCGCACACACAGTAAAAGAAGAAGATTTTTGCATAGATTGAAAGGTACACTGCAGAGGAACTCATCCCCTTTTGCAGTACTTTGAGCCAGAGAGGATTGTTAGAGCCAGTTAAGCCAGCAGACAATGGGCAGCCAGCATCTGTAACGGGATAGATCAATATGTCAGCAGTCCTGGTAACAGGGCCTACTGCTATGCTGAACTTGCTGTTTCTTTCCTAGCTGTGGCCGAAATCAATGCCAGTACTCAATGCGCCTACCCACAGAAGGATGGCCAGGCTGAGTGGGCTTGGGTGGCTGGTTACATACTGACGTGGTATGCTCAGCTAATGATGGTCACCCATCCCAGTACTAACCGGGCTCAATGTAGAGTAACTTGGTGTAACCAATAGGTCAAACTGCCAACATAGTGCCACTAAAACTAGAAGAAGCCAGCAGACGCAATAGTGCAAAAACCCACGTCAGGAAAAATCTAACATTGCTTATGTACGGTAATATTGCACTCTGTCTGAAGACCAACACAGACGTGTTGACCTTTGACCCCAAGATAAATGGGTTTCCAATGGACTTATTGTGAAACATTTATATGTGAAGTTTGGTGATCCTAGCTGCATCGGTTTTTTAGGTATCGTCTACATTGACTGTGTAAAGTGCCCCTGCCGCGTTCTGCGTGACAGTGTCACTTAAATAAGTACATTTTTAATAATAATAATAATAATACAAAAACAGATTGACAAACAGCGGTGAAAACTCTACGCCGCAACTGCCGTCTGCATGGATAATAACATACAAACATAATACATGTATAGCAATCTCAAAAATATATAAATATCATTTACAAAATTCAGTAGCAGGACAAACTAACAATCAGAAAGTAAATGGTTGAACTCAAGTCATCAACATCAATGAAACGAGAACAGGAAATAAAAAAACAGAAGCCCAAGTAACAGTTAGCACTTACAGATGATATGCAACGATTTTTTTTACCAAATTGATTAAAAGTAGTTTCTAGCTGCTTACTGCAATATAAACCAGTCTGTGTAACAAATTTTGATAAATTACGCCGTAAAATCCTAAAAAAGTACAAGTTTATTGGTCTTTTTGGTATAGTTATTCTCTGGCTGTTTCCGTCATGTGTGACGTCATGTTAGGATACGCTTGTTTCGTTTGCGTTGTTATGCGTTTGAGATTAGATAAGAAGTTATTTATTATACCATTTTATGTTGTAAAAACCTATTTCTACGTTGTTGTGCCTATATGTTGTGTAATGTCTCACTCAGCACTCCAATAGTTTGTTCCCTTGTTCGTTTCCCTGGTATGACGTCATCACTTGCAACAGTAAACAAATCACTTTCTTGCGCTTTTTCTAAAGTTTCCTAATTCTTTGTGATGTTCCTTAATATCCAAATAGATTTGCTCATATTAAAGACATACTATGGGCAATTTACTTTAACAACCAAAAAATCATTGCAAAAATCATTAACGTTTGACTGACTGAGTTAAGGCTTTTATGTCCCACTAGACAAAAATGTCTGCCGAGGTTTTATGTTCTTCCCAGCTAATCACTCAGCAACAAAACAAAAGCAGATATAATAATAATGAGTGCATTTATGTCGCACAAAATACAAAGTCCTTAGGTGTGGTAGATCAACAGTAAACACCAGATAACACCAAAAACTACAGCCAGATTAGGTTGCCTTGTATGACATCTGGCCTGGAAATGGATCGGGTCTATTCTTACAGCTCCGGGGTCTGCATTTGACCAAAATGAAACAACTACACACTGGTGTAAGTGAAATATAAAATGTGCGTAAATATGAATATATGTCAATAGCAATGTTATTCAATTCAAGCAATACAACAATCAGAATAGCACTTAAACAAAATATGTCGATTAAAAATAGCATCTAACAAACATAGTATCAACAATGACAACCATTGTACAGCCATGAGACAGGTCAAACTGTGTTAGTTGACATCCCAGTTAAGATTACGTTGGAGCAAAGTTTCATTGCCTGTTTTATTGCATTTCATTGCCAAAGTTTCATCGCCATTGCTGACGTCTACTAGCACGCTCAGATTAGGGAGAAAATGACAAGTTATTTAGTTGGAGTTTAACGTCCCCTTTCAGCACAAATATGGCTATATCAGAGACAAAAGGTCAGAGGTGGAGAGCTATCCCTACCAATGAAGGAAGGCCAGCCATATATTAACCTCAACACTGGCCACCTTTTTGTTCAGCAGCCACCCAAAAGGGAAAGGGATCGAGAGGCTCATTTAAAATATTATGCTAGCGCCTACAGCAGGGGAAGACAACTATCACACCACAAGACTAAACTAAACCAAATACAACAAAACACCAGCAGATAACACAATAATAAACAAAACAAACTAAACCCAGGCTCAGTAGCCTCCTACGACCTCTGGCCTGGAAACGGAATGGGACGATTCTGGTAGAAAGGGATGGGATGGACAATAGAAGAAAATAAGTAAAGTGAACGAGAAAAGGAAAAGGGGAAAAAGTAAAACAGAGCAAAAGATGAGGAAGTTGAATGGAGAGAAAATGACAAGTTCTTCACAGAAGTGTCACTCACACCATCTCATTAACGTAGTACGAAAACGAGAATACTCATTAACATACTACGAAAATGAGAATAAACTGAAAGCTTATTATATCAAATAAACCATTATAGTTCTGTAAGTGTAAGACCTAGACGTAGGCCAAAGAAAACCTGGAGTGAGGTTGTGGAAACATTCTGGTTGGATCCGACAACTAAACAAGGAGGACGCTATGGACCCTAGTAAATAAAGGAAATAACTTAAACATATTGAATAATATCCATAAAGACATGAAGCGAGTGAATGCTTATGCTGGCAGTGGCTCACCCGAGTGTTCTGGTTAAACTGGATGTTATTGTCAATGCACTTTACATCATACTGCATCTAGGATACTGAGTAATAACGTTTATCATCAATGCATGTATTTAACAGTATTCATGAATGTTGTCATCCACTGTATTTAAGTAAGTAATATTTCGCGTTCTTTGACATGGAACTGTAATTATCGCTGTACTCAGAAGGGTTAAAAAATAACAAATTCGTTTCGAGTCTACAGCTGCAGAAATTGACAGCCATAAACATGCTTTGATGTTTAGTGGTCTGTTTGTAGGTTTCTCATGATAGATTGACTGAGATAGGGTTTTGTATCCTACTCAACACAACATGATTAATTCAGATAAATTCTTCCCAGCCAATCACCTAACTTGATACTGAAGAAACTATGTCTAACACAACAACTTCATCAAGAGCAAACACGCGTGACCCAACATACCAACAGATATTACAACACAAAATATACATAAAAACAAAAGCCAGGGTTTGATCGCTTTGAGTTTCCTCATGAATATTTATTTCGGCATTCATAGTTGATGGCCAGTGATGAGGCTTGTTGTTCAGATCTTGGACTGCAGAGGCAGCTTTGCCAGGGACTGTTTAACAAGTTGAACTGTGTCGCCTGCACAGCCCCAGTGTAGAGTTACACCTGAGCCGCCGTGGCCGTAGCTATGTATCACCTGGCCACAGTAACAATGAACAACAACTAAGAATGACAATAATAATAATGACAAATGTACAAAGTAATTTGGCAAATGGCCGCATCACTGTCGCCGTCTTGTCACCCCATTGCGGCATCGATTGCATTGGTCCACTGAATGTGCGGGGCAGGCACACTCACCGGCATAGACAGGTAATCAATGCAGAATGAACTCATGCATGGGCCGGCATGTACCCTCAAAAGTGCCCCTTCTCATGGTGGATGTGGATCCGCATCTAATTTATGGTTCCTTGGGCTCAGAGGAGTCTGCCCACAAAACTGCATCTCGATCGATTCAACCATTTTTGCACAACACCTTCAACTGCTGGATTGTGACAGGTAGTACATTGACAATGGGTGTGCTGACTGATACATGAAAACAACTATACACATTCAGAGTGACCACCGCTGAAATTCAGACTTACGTTTGAAATCAGAGAACAAGAACAATATATTTAACAAATGGTGGCAAAGTTCAAGAAGATAACTTAAGTCATTTTGACCAAGAGCAGTGAATGGACAGATGGAATTACGATAGCATATTCTGCGTTAACCGTGACAGAGACTAAGCTGATGCCCCAAGGTAAAGGACAAGTAACAAATCAATCTGTTTTCAATGCACAATGCAGACGTCAACAAGATGCAGTCAGAGATAGACTTTGTGCCGCCACGTGGCAAACAGGGCCAAACACATGCATTAACATGTACAGAAAATTTAGTTAAAATTCGACATATGGTTTTTGACATATGCGAGCTCACAGACAGACAGACAGACAGACACGCTGAATCGCAGTACTTCATCCCACTACTGTTGGCAAAGTAACTTGATTAACACTTGGTAGTTATGTTCATTCTGACAGTTTGTCACCACACCATGAACTGTAATTCACAGTGCCACAATTACATAATGAGACACCACCACCACAGCAAAGGGCGAACCGGCCGTTAACATGGAAGCTGTAGTAGTAATATAACTGTGTACGGCGTAGATCAATAGTGTCGTAGCACTAAACACGCAACGAACTTACCTAGAATCATTGTAAATCACACTCGCACATCTGCAGTGCTGAACTGAAAGCAACGTGTAATCAAACCTTCACTGTTCTGCTGCCAACTGTCATCTCTTCTGCTTCCAGACGTACAGAAGTACGGCCGGGGCGAAGGCCTGCCCACTCCTCCACCACCTTCGCTTTCTACAACATGTGAAAGCACTTAAGTTCAACATCTGTAAGTAAGTAAGTAAGTAAATGGCTTATATAGCGGGTCTTTAGAAGAAATTGCAACTTATACTCTATGTTGTAATGTAAATGTCTGGAACCATTTGCCATCCTATGTTGTAGGAAGTGATAGAAGTTGCTATGGTCAAGTGCAAGCTGTCAAGTTTGAAACTATTATTGAGTCAATTTTTATTTTTAAACTTTATTTTTTAAATATTTTACCACGTGACGTTATGCTAGCATGGTATGTGTCTGTCCATGCGTTCGTCTATCTGTCACAAGCCGGCACTGTACTAAAATGGCTAAATGCAGGATCACGCAAACAACGCCGTACGTAGTTTTCTGATGCCAAAGATCTTGGCGAAATTCCAATGGGTGCGCCAAATAGAGGTAGAGGAGGTTATAATCGGCGATTTTTGACCAATATCTCAAAATGGTGCAAGATAGGGACATAGTTACTATGAAACGCTAATTGGAACTCGTACGATCTCTAGCAAATGGTGCCATTTCCAGTGACCTTGAGTGACCCCTAACTACCCCAAACCACCCCATTTCGATATTTTGTATTGCCTTTGATATCTTTGTACTGGATGCAGGTAGAGACTTCAAATTTAGTACCGGGGTAGGTAGGTTGAAGGTAGCAGTACTGGTCCATAGATGGCAAACCATCCCTAAAAGGGGCGTGGTTAGGTCATGTAAACCATTTACATTTTGGTGGGCACCAACCATATCTCTGGAACAGCTGATCATCTCAGGTGCTGTCAATTTAAGTGGATGGTCAGTGTGGTAAACTGGTGACCACCATCAGTCACCAGTTTATCACACTGACCGTCGCCATCTGTGTACAGCACGGTGGGCGCAAGGCACTGCGTCGCGAAGCTCTGTCAGCAGCAGCAAAGAGTTTTATTTAGGGCACTTGTTAGTGTAATATTCCAAGTTTTGTGTGTCCTGCTTAGTTTTATTTTATTGAAGCAAACAAATGACTTGATTCTGATTTGAAACAAGCGAGAGCAAGGACCTGAAGTGATGGCATCAGTCGACAGCAGCCCTGCCATATTCTCTGCCGATGTGTTGAATCAATGGTTCGACTCCAGTCACCTTTGTCATGAGACCCACCCAAAGCAACTGTCGTAGCACTAAACACGCAACGAACTTACCTAGAATCATTGTAAATCACACTCGCACATGTGCACACAATGACACCAGTAACTGCCTCCCTGTTTTAATGTGGAATCAGCTATTTTATAAATTCCTCACAGACAATGACCAAGATTGTACGGTATTAACAACGTACATGTGAATTTTGGAATTAAATCTACAAATAACGAGATGAGAAGTAGGCGAGATTGGTTTATGACCAGTTCAGTATGAAATGACAATGTTATTCCAAGACATTTGTGTTCACTGATGTGTATGCAGATTATGGTCACGTTCATATTTTCTTTTTTTCCAATTTTAAATTCTCTTCTGGCCTGATTTTGTTGTTGCTGATAGTCATTATAATCAGCAGATAAATTGCTGTCAAACATTGACAAAATAAAGATTGATATATAAAGCTATGGCTTAATTGTAGGCTTTTAATCGTAGTTTATTGACTGTTTGAATTCCACATTCCAGAAATACAGCACATCGAAAAGCATTGCAGCATTCACCATACACTGGCAGTACTTCATCTAGCTGGATATGTATGTAAGTAAGCACATATACTAGGCATAAACATCCGGTACAGCATTATAAACAGTTGCCCGGTATACACTGAAAACGTATGGAACACCACAGAAATAAATCTAGAAATGATACCCATTTCACTTCTGTAAACAATGCATGCATTTTGTATGTAAGATGTGTGAAAAATAGTTTTAGAAGTTGAGTGGGTAGCTGCAGCAACAGTCGCATGGCAGGCGAGATAAAGAACTTGTGCCGTTACATTTTGTACACATGCAAACTGGCATAAAATGATGTCGTCATTCTGATGAATACAAGCAACAAATCAATGACTCATTACCAAACTAGAATGTAGAGATCACCATCGGCTACGTTAATGAAATGTTTCACCCACGGAGCCTCCACCTGTCACACATCCACAGCTCATTAACATTTAACTTCTGCTTTATGTTCAACCAGCCCAATTTTCCACAATTACATGTACTCCAAGTCTCTGGAAAGCGGACCTTCTGGGGCCCGATTTACAAAATAACTTAGGAAAAATCCTAAGTTTATCATAAGTTTTTCCTAAGTTTATCTTAAGGTTATCCTAAGTTATAAAGTTCAGATTTTCAAAGATTTTTACATGCAATTTACTAAAGCAATTTTATAACTTACTAAGTTCTTTCTATATATATGCAGACAATGCTGTGAAAAAATGTTACGTTACTTTTTAGAAATTGCATTTTTCTTATTAGGTTGGTTGATCTTAAGTTTTGCGTAAGTTCATCCTAAGTTTTTCTTAAGATTTTCCTAAGTCACACTTTATCCTAAGTTTATTCTAAGATATTTTGTAAATCGGGCCCCTGGTTTCTGCCTGAGCTTTTACAGGTCAGATATCCTTGCTGTCATCTAACTAACAGCACCAAAGCACCAGAGGGAGAATTGATTGATTGACTTAATGTTTTATGTTCCACCGACACAAAATAGGTCATTTTGGAGACGTTCTTCCCAGCCAATCTCTTGGCTTAGTACGGACAATTAAATCAAACACTTCAAAAGCAAACATGCATCCATAACAAAACATACTACAATATAAAGTGAACCCAAAAAACTAACGCCAGGTTTGGTTGCCTCCTACAACTTGTGGAAGGGAAATAGAACGGGTCTATTCCAGAAAAAGTAGACAGACAAGTCAGGAAGTAAACAAGTAAGAAAGCAAATAAGTAAGGAAAAAAGAAAGTATAAGGAAAGAAGGATGTAAGAAAGTACGTTAAGTAAACAAACAAACAATTTATATAGCCCCATAATCAACACATGAATGAGGGCGCATTACCACTCCGGAGCCCGTATGTGGCACTGGAGGGAATAAATAGTAGTAATAGAAGTGGTATGAAACTATTTTCTATGGAGATTGCTGGTTCAACCAAATGCAGATCTGTGGATATCATAGTAGCACGAGTTATTACAAGATGAATTATACAGTACTATGCTATGGATGGTAATTAGCTAACGATCATCGTCGATTACGTAACGAAAGGTAAGTTTCCTGTGATGCCAGAAGTGTATCGAAAGAAAGGTTATGGGGAGGGGTGAGGTGCCGGGAGATGACATCATGAATCACCGACAACGTGAAGGCGGAGCTTGTGAGTCACCAGTTCTTTTCACTGTCGCCGACGACAGTAGTTAATCAATCAATCAATCAATCAATCATTAAACACTATTTTTAAAGTGGACTAAGTGGCACAGCCACTGCAAGGACCAATGATTGGGTGAAGTCAGTAAACTACATAAGGATATGATTGCCGAAATAAGAAACGTTTTAACAGTCGACGAAAAGCTGACAGTGAATTTGCAGCGACGACGTCAGTTGGCAGTCAGTTCCAGATGTCTGGAGCCGCAACCGCAAAAGCCTGGCTGCCGACTGTTGACAGCTTCACTTGTGGTACCACGAGACGGTTGGTGTTGATAGAGCGGAGTGGTTGTCGTCCTAGCAAGTCATCGACGCGGATCAGCGGACCAAGGTAACGTGGTGCGTCGCCATGTATAACTCTGTACGCCAGAGTAGCCACCTTGTACTGAATTCGTTCCAGAACCCGCAACCAGTGCAGACTGATGAGAGCATCAGTTATGTGGTCGCGGGTCCGCAGGTGGTAGATCAGTCGGGCCGCCGCATTCTGAACCGACTGGAGTCGATGCATCAGGTGATGTTATTTGATTCAACTCAACGCACTAGTTTGAACAGATTTCACATATGCCTGATGTTCCAATATGCTCACTGTCCCAAAGTCCTGTGAGATATATGGTACTTGTCAGGAACGAACTGAAGAACTCGTTTGCTACCTCACCACGGCACGCCCGCTCCCCGTAATCTTCACTTTGTTACAGCCCCGGCAGCATCGTCCCACTCCCTTGGAGACTTTAGCATGGCCCCTGATACGGAAATTTGATATATGGCTGTTTAAGTTTAAGTAGCATTCTCACTGAAGCGTTTGCACTAGCATTGCTAGATGTTCCCACTCCGTCATCGCAGTCGACCGCGTTCCAACGCATGCGAACACATCAGTGGGAACACTCTTTTAGACTTTTATCCTCCACCATGGCCGACGTCGTCCGCAGGCGTCGTTGACATGGGTGGCATACTCGTAGCAGTCTCTCACCGGTAGAAAATCAACATTAAAATCAAATAAGTGATTTTTCACAAAAAAGTCGAAAGCAATCGATCATTAAAACACCAGAATCGTCACAGCACTGGTAATTACATTTACACAATGCTTGCCTTGATTAGCTGGCCTTTAATTGGCTCTACTTGGCGGTCATTCACAAGATGTCGTGCTCCAACGCCAGAACAGTTCACAATTATGTCATAGTTGCTGGCAACCTATATGAAACATAGAACAATTACGTACAAACATAACATGCACTCAAGACTTCTGTCACACTGCGAAAATTTACGCATGATTATCACCAGGATGCCTTTATTCAACTGGTCTAGATTACATGTGTATCACATAATAAGAGTACATTTAATTTCTCAACTAATTTTTCAAACTCATATGTACACGCTCCTTTATAGGTAAATACTTCTACTACTTAGTTAATACTGCTGCTGCTACAAACTACAACTACTTGTAAATTCAGAGGTGTCCGTGCCAACTTGCCTCAGCTAAGCTGTTCACCTTCTTTCGAATTTTTTTGCCACCTCTGTTGAGAAATCTGCAATACATCATGCATGCAACCATTTCTTTTACCACCAATATATTATAATTTTTTAAATGAGAAACGACAGAATGAGAAATAAGTTAAACAATGTTTAATTCATAGTAAAGCATGAGTTAACACAGGCATATGTACTTCACAACATGGTAGTCACACAATATTCGTAAGCATAAAAAGCACCATAGTATTGTAAATCGTGCTAGCTTGTTATCTCATAGTACATTTATTGCAACTTTGACATACTACATCCCCAGATGTGAATATGAATTACATAAAAAGTCTCTTATTCCTCGATGTCTGTATAGAAATTGTAACCGTTAAACAGTCAGCTTTTTCATTGTTTGCTTTTATGTGTGTTTATTTCTATGTGTGTTCATGTCTCTATTTTACTATATGCGTTTTTTTCTTTTTTTTCTTGGGTGTCTGATTCATTGCCATGTTCAGTTTGTTGCATGTACGTTTGTTACGTGCTCTAATAAAGATCAATCATCAATCAATCAATCAATGATAACCAAGGTAAATCAGCAAATTTTTGTAAGAAGATGGCAGTGATGGTGCAACACTGTAGTTCTCAAGCAGAGCTGCCCAGTATGTGGAAGTGCCCGTTGACTTCGTCTTGAATGTACGGTAATCAATTGCAAGTTATTAATATAAAAATGCTATCTAACACATGACTAAACTTCACAATCTCAAATACATACAAACGTGTCACAAAAAATCACAGAAGCTGACGTTTTACCTGTCCATCAACCACGGCAGGTAACACTTACATGCACAGAACATTGTTGTATAGGCATAGCCACACCTACACACAAAACAGCAAACATGATGATATTGTTGACAAAATAAGAAAGACAACAGAAAGAAACACATTTGTACAACGTGTACATTGCAAGCAAATTGGAGGAGCAATGGCATGTGTATGTATGTGTGTGAATGAATTCCCATGGTGGATACATGACACTGCAATGGCCGGGAGTCAAACACATGCAGTGACGAAACAGACTACACAGATGCAGCACACAAAACATTACAAACGCGGCTAAAAAGGCAATAATAAACTCATAAACCCAATGACATTAAATAAATAACCACCTGTACTCACTACCAAACTGCTGCAATTCAGCTGGACTCATACTTCTGTATCCAAACACTATGTCTTTCCAGAAAGTTGGCTACAAAGCAGAAAAAAATTTCATGCATTATCTGCAACATCCACAAACATCTATCATACTGTATGGTGCAACAGCACCGACTGTTAAGTGAAATAATCACACTAACATTAAAACTCACAATTTGCAGTTACTGCTTTATTTTACTCAAGCTTGGGTTCAACATCCAACCTAAATACATGTACAACAGCAAAGATGATGTACAGATTGGCACATTTTTACACAAAACGTTCAAAAATCGAATAATTTACTGTCATAGCCATCCGTGGTCCCTCTGTGATAGCTGAGCTTCTTGTTCAACTTTGTTGACATACGTCAGTTTGTAACTTTATAATTTGTAACATAAAAACAGAAAATGGTAGGAAAAAACGAAAGGCATTCAAACTTTGGAGATAAACGTCCGAAAACTACAATTAGTAAAGAGACTGAAAATGCACCGGTTGTGGTTGATGGTATAAATCATATCCAGATGCCTGATATATCTGCAACACACCTCCTTCAGCAGAGCGAGATAATGCATAGAGATGGTCAAATGTCTCCTTGCCCCATTTCCTGTACAATAAAGTGAAGTTCCTTCATGCAACACCACTGCAGTGCACACACAGCTCTGAAACATATGGTTGCGGTGCTTGTGTCTATTGAGCAGTGAGCTCAGACCCATCATTGTGGATGCTGGAGCAAAAAATTACAACGTCTCGGTCTCAAGAGGCTGACACGCTGGTGTCATCTCGGTCTCGGCTATTTGCGTCTCGTGTCCAAGACATTATTGTGCCCAAATTTTGCAAGGCACAATACTAAAATGAGCCGAATCAGCAGTCACTACTTTTGCAGCATTAACACAAACAGAGGACAGAGGTGGTAGGGCAGTAAGAAGGTAGGGCTCATTGGAAGGTATTGCAGCAAGATCGACATATAACCTCTTGCGACAACCTGTAAACTTTTAACCCCAAAAAAGGAAACATCAATTTTTCATTATGATAGACCCAAAATTTTTATACTAATGTCCTTTTTGCGGATTGTCATCAATTTTGGTCGACGACCTAATACTACATTTTCCTATATAAATATCTGTGTTATTTTCATCACGTGCACCTAAACCTCCGTGAGTCAAATTATGAGTTTTAGGCTCTCAGAATCCAGGACTGTATCCACAGTGTAAAACTGATTTTAATGGTCCGACATAAAGCACAGCCTGGTCGACCCCAGAAAATTTGAATGGTCCCTAATGTCTAACAAATCATCTAACCCATTCCATGACTAGCCCTGGCTTATCCAAATCCACAGTATTATTTATGACCCTAACCTAACTCCAACCTTATATGTTTTGGCCCTTTCTGAGTTATAAATTCTCAGCAATGGTGAAAGATATGGGGTGTCTAATATTGTGCTTATTCAGCTGAATAAGCCACTAAAGAATCATACTCAGGACTGGAATGCAACTCTACTTGTAGAAGTACAATTAGCAATCCCTAATGCTTACAGCAGTCCATTAATGAGGAATTACATCTCACCCGGTCGGGTCAGGCCAGGCCGTAGGGACACATGAAATTTAGCAGTACTCATTGGAAATGCATTGCACGTATGCTACACATTAATATGCACGTAAATTCCTACGCGGAAAGTAGTGCAAAATAGTGGATTTTATTGACAGAAGTCATATTTTTTACGTTTCTGATACATTTGTTCGTTACTGCATATTTTTAAAATAAAATTAAATGTTTTTTTCTGGGGAGGGGCAAAGCCCCCTCCCAGACCCCACCCCCATACTTTTGTGCGTAAAAAATAGTGTGAATGTCATGTATTATTGAGCCATATTGATGTTGAATATTTAATGGCATTGGTACATTTAATTGTTGAAAAGTAAACAGTGAGTGAATGGACGTGTTTTGAAGATTAGAGGTACGTATTGAAAAGCACAGTATTGGGATTTACAGTGCATTATTTACTTTTTTGACATTTATTTTGCAAATGTAATGGTTCCTTTGCTGGGGAGGGGGCAAAGCACCCACACCCATTTGTAATGACACAAATTAACGAAATAAAATGAAATAGATTGCACGAAAGTTTTCTATGCATTTCCAATGAGTACCGCTAATCTTCACTCTAGACAGGCCGATTTTGATGTACATACCACACAAGTTCGTCTGGCGTGCCTGTGATCAAATATGGATGCCAAAATCCGGCGCTGCCATCGCCGGTCGTATTTGGAGAGAATTCCTCCGACACAATGGTAATATCGACGTCTGGCAAAGCGTCCTGCAGTCGATACGCTGTAGACAGACCGATGATTCCGGCGCCGATCACGCAAACACGATTTCGTCTGGCAGCCATCCTTGCACCTGACATCCGTCAAAGTACACCGAGCACGATAACAAACACGCCCACATGCGCAAAACACAACGCATTTCGCTCTACACTGGTGGAAATTACCACACAGCGTTTCCAATTATTATTTTTACCAGCAACATACTAATAATAGATAATTGTTTACAAACAACGCCGCATAGAATGTTGATACCTAGGATGATAGAATATATACTCACCTTTTGCGGCCTCGCAGTCGCTAGCAGGGATTCCGCCAAAGATGATATTCCGGTGCTATATCATCTTTGATTCCACCAGGAGGCCTAGGGGCTAGGGCTGGGTTTTTAAAGTCTTTCGGTTTTTAAAAACCTAAAAAAAACTAAAACCCCAATTTTGTTTTTATAGTTTTTTTTAACAATTTTATTATTCTTATTTTTCAATTTATTTGAATTAATGAATTACATTAATTATTTAAACCTCATATTCAATACAGCTGTTGCTGTTCAGAATTACTGCTGATTATTTATTATACTTTACAGTTTGCACCCAGTAAAAGTAATGCTGTATATATATAAAGCCTGTAATTTTGTCTTTTGTAATTTGTATGCTGTAATCCATGAAAAGGAACAGAGCAAGCGTATAGTCGTGTACACAGTACACTACTGTATGAGTCCTATGGGATGCATATTTCGGATGCCTTTTGGCAAGAGAGTCAGGCCCGTATATCGCCAGGGGGTCGGACCTGTCGAACGCCCCCCTACCCCAAATCCGGTCAGGATCGTGTTTAAGGTCCACATTTTTCTCAGTTAGTGACTCACTGACTGCTCTCACGACATGAAAAATTTTACCTTCAAAATGCAAAATTCCGTTATTTGATTCTCATGAAAATCATTAAATTTGTTGCCACCAGATACCAGATTTTACGGCAAAAATGCACCAAATTCACTTTCGGCTGGCCTGGGGCTCCAACCCAGACCCCGCTGGGGGAGCTTACAGCGCTCTCCCAGACCCCATAGCTGGATTTATGGACTTTACTTCTAAGGGAAAGGTGAGGCGCCGGGGAAGGGCGGGTAAAGGGGAGGGGATAGGCAGGGATAGACAACCCCCAGATTTTGAGCAGGCTACGGGCCTGAGAGTGACCTCTTGCACCCCTCCCTTAATATCATTGAAATGAAAATAGTTCATTAGGCCATCGTACTAAATCCTTTATAATTAAAATCTTGAACACTTCTATCAAGTCCTGTCTGTCTGTCTTTCTTCCAATGACCACAATTTCAACTTCTGCAATCTCTCAGCGATCACTTGACATTCCCTCCT
>Ga0209363_1000322_pt1 | contig 17692 bp, 11 predicted proteins | sample WorMetexBAHAMAS3_FD_187385 | JGI IMG/M metagenome (GOLD analysis project Ga0209363, IMG submission 187385) | Marine gutless worms symbiont microbial communities from Max Planck institute for Marine Microbiology, Germany - Inanidrilus exumae... | ecosystem: Host-associated > Annelida > Digestive... | reverse complement strand
AGGTAAACTATTTAACTGAAAAAGTATAATTTGTATAATTTTTTTAACGTCTACACAGCATGCTACTTAAAATGCAGGTTAGCAATATCTAAACAACTACTCTGGCTGGCTGAATTAGAACTGTCGTATCTTTATCATCATCATCATCATCATCATCATCATCATAAGCATCACCACCAATATCATTGTCTACAATGTGCCACTTACAGTCCATGACATAATGACTGTAGTGTACATAAACATTCATTCAAGCTATACTTATATCTTATGCAGAAAATATTCTCTTCACGATGTTTGCTGAATAACTGTGTTTCAATCAACGTGGATTCATGACAAACTTGCAATGCTGAAACAATAGAAGAAGAAGAAACAGAAGAAAAAAGTTCCGTTTTCAGTTCTAACCAGCATCTTTTCCTTCAACTTGGACTTGCTTGTGTGTTCAGCAAGAACCTTCTTCATTGCACGACGCTTGTCTTTATCATGCTCTTCAATCTGAATGGCAATTAGCAGCAGACAAATAGAAAGACAGCTCTGCATTATCAACAAATGACAAATAACAGTGACAACGATGTTGTACATGCTCCACAGCAAATAAAAATTAGCCCCGTACAGGGACTGATGGTCAACTCCTCGCAACGGACGGACCGTGCCAAGTTCAAAGTCACGTGACACAAAAACTAGACCGCATATCAAACATCCGGCTCGATCAAATTTAGATATTGTGCCCTAGTTTGAGAATCCGTGGTCAGTTGCCAGCTCCCATTGTAAATGGCGGAGGAGATAGCATTTGAAAACGGCCCAATTTCCAACTTTAAAGGGCTCGTGACCTTAAACTTGGATCGGGTCATACCGCATACCATCTTGCATCACTTGTCGACCTCTATGTACAAGCCAAATTTCATTGAAATCAAAGGAACTTTTTGTGGTCGGACGGACGGACATTTGAGACCAGTTTTATTAGGTTGACTCTTTGACTCTGTCGAAGAGTTGACCTAAAACTATGTGGTAGGTACAAAATACTGTAAAGGTCACTTGCACAGCAACAAAGTGTGATATTACTGCAGTTATAGATGTGGCAACAATCAAAAAACTAATCAATATGCTTTACACACACAAACGTTTTACGGCTACTACATACACAGATCAACCTGAGTTATCTGGCAACTCCAGTTAAGAACTGTAGGACTTTAGTAGTGCCAAGTTTTACTGCCTGAATGCCCTTGCTGATAGCAACTAATGCATTTAGATTAGGAAGAAGACGATAGAGTTCTCCTCAGTGGTGCTACACCGTCACTCACCTACTACTTCACCCATCACTTCTTCCTCTTCTGTTTCACCACTCTGCTCATCCATAACTCCCTCTCTCTTTCACTCCTGGCTTAAAACCTACCTGTTTCACAAATCCTATCCCCCATAGTTCCACTTCTTCCTCCCAGACGACTGCCTTCACGGACTTTTGCCTGCACCATTTCTTCTGAGCTAATTGGTTTTTGTTTATAGTTTTTCCTTAATCGTTTTTGTTTCTGTACCGTACGATAGACTAAACTGGCCATTTTGTCAGCTTTTGAGCACACGTAAATATATCGTATCGTATCGTACCATATTGCTGGGAAAATGGTTAACTGGTAATGAAGAACACTGAGAATGTTACTTAGATGGTGTAGGTAACACCGTGAGAACTCCCGCATCTTCATCATAATCTGAATGTGCTACTTTCTGTCAGCAAGGGTAGGCATGCAGTAAAATTTGTTCTAACAAAATCCTCCAGTTGACTTGTATACTGTGTCTCAAAATACCATACAGTTGACGTTTGATCATAACGTTGGCAAATGTAGATCGATTTTCAAAATTCTTTCACTGACAGATTCCTGAGGAAACTCTCTAACTTACAGGGTGTTCCATCTCACCTTATCTGTGTTGCTAATGCTACACTATCATGCGAAATTCAAAAATTTTAAATATACTCATATCTTCAACCTTAATCTAGTGAACTGTATGCAACAAATGACTTCAACATTGTCAGAAAGAGACACTAGTGTTTGTAAACAATACCTACTGCAGTCCACCTACCTGACAAATAGCCAGAAAGTTAATGCAAGTGCTGAAAACGCCCATCTCTGGTATAAACACAAGCTCACAGACGTTTATGCCATTCATTGGTGTGAGCTTCATCAATGACTGTCTGCTGCAGACCATGTTACACATTAATCATCCACTGCTTCAATTTGCTGACATCACCGATCCTCTTCTAAACACTGCTGCATTGTTTTCTACATTTTTAGTCCTAGGATTCAGACCTGGGCCATTAAAGCGGCCTTATATCTTGCAAGCTGAATTCTGAGGTCTCACATGCAACAGGCCATTGAAATCGGCAGCAATTGTAATTTTCAAGTTTCATAAGGTAGTGTAGAAACATACTTAAGGTGAGATGGACAATCTTGATAATGTATGTGCACAAAATTTCCTCAGGAATCTGACAGTAAAAGAATTTTGGAAATCAGTCAACATTTGCTAAAGTAAGTCAAGCGTGTTGTTTTTTTAGACACAGTGTATAATGGCTATATAATGACTGTTTCAGTAATAATAACTGTCGTGTTAGTAACGGACTGATTATAAAAGTTGTAAACACCTAACCATCGCAGTAAGTGTCACACTACACATCAGGAAGTGTGTTAATCCCTGCAACTGCCGTAATGACAACGCCTGTAGAACTAAGTAACTGACAAGCAAACTTTCATCACATTCAACATACGTAAACCATAGGTAGTGACAAAGTCACTGTAAGCTCTTTGCAAAAGACTGTCATACTGACACAATAAAACAGTTGAAAGAAGTAAAAACAGTGCTAACCGACTGCATAAGATCGTCCCTCTCTTCAGCCGCTTTCTTAGCCTGTTGCAAACGTTACAAAACATGTTTATACAGGTGACACACACTGGTTTGATGGTGAACCTCGGTTAGCTGTCTGCCCCTAAAAATGCCTTGGAATGATTGGTGCAAAAAATACAAAGCAGAAAAAAATACAAGATTTAGTTGGCATAAGCCACAAGCATGACACAATTACAAAAAACAAAGTAGAAGAAGCCAGCTCTCACAAGAGTGCAAAGACCCATGCCGACAATGTTTTTGTGACTCGTGAGCTTGACCTTTGCCTTCTGACTCCAAAATAAATGGGTTTCTAGTACTTATCGTGGAACATTTTATATCATGTTTGGTGATCCTAGTTCTACTGGTTTTTAGACATCATGCTGAAAACCAGACACAAAGAGGTAACAACCATACCCCTGCAACTGCTGTCGGCATAGGTAACTATAGCAATATGGTATTACCAGTATGTCATTTATACCACAATAATGTACAATAATTAGCACAAAACCTGTGAAAATGTAACATTATATGGTAACAAGGTTTTGAGCTACTGCAGCAGCATCTGCCAATCTGAAGTTTTTGAGTCTAAATTAATTTCATCAACAACAACAACTTACTAGAGATATACAATGACAGTCGTCATCTCCTTGCAGAAATTTCATGGAAATCAGAACATCATTCCATGCTTTGACAACGTTAATTTTTTTGTCTCAAAACGCCATCCAATTTGTATAAAATCGCATTTTGGATACCTCAAGGGTTTGCTTAAACCTTAAGGGTCATAAGGGATAAGGCATACTGTGTTTCATTTGGAAAACGCAGGATAAATATAAATAAATTTTAGAGTGGCCTAAATAACAACGTTACTACAAGGACCAGGATAAACATAAGCCAACAGCCAGTAAATCATAAGATGTGTTCCTTCAAATCAGGAATGCAAAAAACACTGTACCAATACAGACCGCAGATAGTACGCTGGTCAGATACTGCTCCACTGTTAAACCTTTAGCGTGCATTTTGTCCATTGCTGACTGCAGCTGTTCAACGTTTTTCTGATATTTCCTGTCATCAGAACACAATTCCCATAAACATCAACACAAGTATATTTTTGCCTCGGCTTTGTTCATCCCACTGTTGAAGGTCGGAGCCACACGACAACATGATTTCTCTTCAAGTACGTCTGCAATTAGCTAGCAGCATACATTCTGCCACTAAATCATTCAGTCTTTTATATCACTAGGCCTCTGTCTCTTTGGCTGCCCTCTAAACAAATGTTTTTACAATTACAACTGATGTTAAAATCAAACACTATAAACACAGCACATACTTCAACTTTACACAATTATCAATCAGCTTACCAATAAACAATTATTTAAAATTAGAAATCTTACTTTTTGTCCTTGTCACGCAGTTGTATTTCATTTTGTAGTTGTTGAATAATATCGTTCAGCTTGGCAACTTCTCGTGACAAACTGTCACGTTCCAGTTCAACTGCCTACACGTAGACAATTTGATTAAAAGCCATATCACTACAGCTGATTCTTTTTCAGCCAATGAAAATGATTTGTCTACTATTTTGCAGAAATGCAGACTTGAATCACGGACTTGGTCTCAAGTTATGACTTGAGACGCTAGTTTGGGACTTGTGACTTGCTTGCAACTTGCTTGTATTGGCTTAAGACTTCACATAAAAAACGTAAGACTTGACTTGGGCTTGAGGCTAGACGACTTGCACCAGTGCTCACTCTATTAACAGTCTGAAGACTGGTCTTTGCGTAAATGCATGGAGATAATGCTGCACAGACATTTAAGCTCATCAAACAATCCTAAGCCATAGCCTTTCTTCCAAAACCATTAACAGCTCCTGTTTTTAGCCCAGTGCAGAACAAGGGAATCACGGCTTTGCCTGCTGTTGCGTATTACAGTTGTCATTTTGCAATTATGTTTATTAATGCCAACTGATCAAGTCATAAGTAAAAAGTGTAAAGTTCATTAAATTTCTTTAATTTCAAACTTCCACCATAGGTTTCTTTCTACAGTTTTACAGTTAAAAAAGTTTGGCAGCACTATGTGGCCACATAGTTCATGTAGCACAAAAGCCAGTCATGACTACAGCACTTTAGTTTACAACAATGCTAACTTCCTACTTTTGTTGTTGAAAATTCTAAATTCATCTATGGATGAAGTATGTCATGTATGTTTTAAGTTTGAAATCCAGAAAAGGCCTGTCAACACTGACAACAGTTTATAACTGTAAAAGATACAGAATACTGAAAAGTGGGACACTTGTTGAAAAACAGTGCAAATACATGCAAAAACAATATAAAGCATAACTAACATACTGAAGACAACCTGCTGTTTTGCTGATGCTTCACTTAGTTCTTTTGCATGAGTTATCTTCTCATCTTGTATTTGCCTTGAAAATGAACAAACATAACAGTTATACGTCTTGCACAATGTGGCCAGAAAGCACACCCACTCATTCAAGACAAACTGAAAAATGTCATCACAGCAGTGTTCAAATTAACAAAATATAAGAAATAACATATTCGTGTAAACAATTAACAAGTTGTGACAAGTATTCAGTGATCAAAAAATCCCCACAACAACTTCAAGTTATTAACTAGATGGAAAGTACTCTGAGAGAGTACAAATCCCTGTGAAAGCGTTTTTGTCGACAACACTTGCCACACCTACTATATTGTGGCCCGCTAGTTCCGAATTTCACGACGGAGCTATTTTGTAAACAATCGCCGATTTTTTTTAAACAATCGCCGGTTTACGGAGTTTTTTGACCTTTACTTCCACATCCCTCTACCGATCATAACAAAACATGAACTTGGTCTTCCCTTTCCCCCTAGAAGCCTTCGCATAAAATGTGGTGCAAATCCGTCCACAATCTTTTTAATTATCGTGGGCACAGACAGACACACACACAGACACACAAACCAACACCGGTGAAAACATATTCTCCCAGCTTTCGCAGGGAAAATTATCATCAGACATAACTAAGAATCATTAATGATAATTTAAAAGATCATATAATGCTGCACAAAAACGCAATAATAGCTGTAACATGTTTAGCCATTTCTAAGTTACAAGTTACTAAAAAAATTAAAATGCAACTAATGTGTTGCTCATGAGGTTGAATAAAAAACTGTGTAACATGTCCACCGCCACATTTCATTAAGAATGAGCCTTAAACATTACTGTTCAATGAAAATGGCACAAAAGCATAAAAGGTGATTCAAAATGTGTCAAGTCTTTTCTGCAGATCATCTACAGTGTCTCAAAAAACAATACACTTGACTTTTGATCATAACTTTGGCAAATATTAATCAACCTACAAAATTCTTTCACTGTCAGATTCTTGAAGAAATTGTGTACACAAATATCATAAAGATTCTCCATCTCACCTTAAGTATATTTCTACACTACCTTGTGAAACATAAAAATTACAACTGCTGCCAATTTCTATGGCAATTGCATGTGAAACATCAGAATTCATCTTGCAAGACATGAGGCCACCTAAATAGCTCAGGTCTAAATCCGATGACTATAAAATAAAGAAAACAACGCAGCAGTGCAGAGAAGAAGATTGTGATGTCACTGACATGTAACATGGGCTGCAGCAGACAGTCATGCACCTATGAATGGCGTAAACATCTGCGAGCTTGTGTTTGGTACCAGAGATGGACGATTTCAGCACTTGCTTTTAACTTATGGACTACTTATCAGGTAGGCGGACTGCAGTAGGTGTTTGTTACAAACACTACCGTCACCTTCTGACAGTGGCAAACACGTACATTTGTCCTCAAATCATATTCCCAATGTTCTTGTGTTATCTGCATTCAGTGCTTCATAAATTGCACAGAATTAAGTAAATCAATCATCACTGTGATACTTTTTGCAGCATTTGTCATCTAAATGGTGTTAGGTTTTGTTACGTTTCAAGTAAAACCAATTAATTTTAATGGTACAAGTAAAAGTTCAGCCACTACTTTAGATTTTTGAATTTCACAAGGTAGTGTAGCAATGCAGTTAAGGCGATGTGGAAGACCCTGCAAAAGTTACATAGAAAGTTTCCTTGGGAATCTGTTAGTGGAATAATTTTGAAAATCAGTCTATATTTGCCGAAGTTACAACCAAAAGTCAAGTGTATTGTTTTTTTGAGACACATTGTAGATGGCCGACGTGTTTTCGAGAAACTTACTGCTGTAACAGAAATTCTCCAACAATTATCTTTGCACCCATCCATTTTCATCACGAATCAGTTTTATTACACTTTGATCTTCATGAAATACTGTGTGAAGACCCTTTTGTTTCCCCAGCAATTTGTAAGCATTTTCTTGCTTACTCGATTGGTACATACTTAGTTCAAGGCGGGAAAGCGCCTGTCCATTATAATTTAAATATGCAGGTCATCGACATGCGTGTTTATATCTTACTGGTAGATCGACTTGGGTGGGCCAGGTCAGTCAGAGTCACATGTGTGACATAGTGGCCTGGGAGTTGAGAGAGAGGGAAAGTCGATTCATTCTGGCCAGTACTGATGAGCAGGTGAGACGGGGAAGACAGGTACGGCCGATCTGCGGCAGAGTCGTTGACGCCTCGTATGAGTCAGCAACTTTGGAATCGACATCTGTGGCATCGATCTGATAATCGATGAAAGGTTGCTGTATTGTTGTAATCGAGCAGTATTTGCATCGTTTGGTGTATGTTCGATTGCTGGCTAATTTCGTAAGTGGGTGGTCGAGCTGTTGGACTGCAAGACTTTAACGTTGGTATGCCTCATGCGTGGCAAGATTTGCTTGTATTGCGGCAACAAATGATGTCGTACTTTTAGATTGACATTCTGTGACATCATATACATTACATTGTTTGTTATTATAATTTTAACTTGTGTCAAAATTATCGCAAGGACGATTATAAATTTACTATTATAGGCCTAGTTCTAAACGAACAGCAATTAATTTCCATATGTTAATATTCTTTATATTAAAGACAGTTTATACTATTGACAACTGTTGTGTTGGCGTTATTTTGCTATAAACTAAAGTAAGAATAGCACTATAGCGTAAACTGGTGCAGTGCATCACGGTGCAAATAGAACCCCGGAAGGGTAATGTAAAGTCTCCTTCACATACTGGTAACATTTAGTGTATAAATATGTAATATAAAGAGTAATTTCAAGCTGCATTTGTCTTCAGTTTGGGTACCGCTTGTTATCTGGTCACAAAATATGCCCCGATCATATAAACTTTTCAGCCACGCTGTTTAACTTGTAAGTCATGAAATTCAGTGAACGTATACAATGCAGCAAGTATTTGTGAAACAGTTTCATCTTCACAAAGCATGCACATACTGTTTAAGAGCTGCCACGGTGTTGATATGCTCATCGACAGCCATCTTGCCGGCGTCTGTCAGTATGAGCTGTTCATACTTGGCACGGATTTCACTCAGTCCATGGCGACTCTGGGCAGACTCAGCTTCCAGCTGACTGTTTCTCTGACTCAGCCTCAACACTGCCACAGACACGTTAATAATGTTCTCACTGTAACATACTTTAGCACGGAGAATGTAGAAGTTTTGACGATAGAACGATTACATGGTGATGAACAGACAGAATATCAAACAAAGTTAACAATCTCACACTGAGCATCAGCTGCTGTGGCAATATGGTAGAGCTGCTACAACTAGAAGACAAACTTCAACGTCCCAGAGTCAATGTGGATGCCTTCGTCACCTAAGGGGTGTTTTTCAGAAACCTACCAAAACCTACCAGACCTACCGTGCCACGCCCCCTACTTTCCTTATATGGAATAATTTATGTGACCTGGTATACCAGCGGCCTACCAGAAGCTACCGGAGTCAGACTGCGATTACCTAACAGCCACGCCCTGTTAGGTTCTGGTAGGCCTTGAAAAACACCCCTCTAGATGTCCTGCTGTGACTTTGACCTTTTACCTCAAAAATCTACACCGGTCATCAGTATGGGCTAGTGGTTATTCCATGTAAGTTTCATCGAGATTGCTCAAGTAGTTCACGAGATATGAAGTTCACCAGATTTGACCTCGACGGCCTGCTGTGTCCTCGACCTTTGACCGCAGATCTAATCAGGTCATCTGAAGGGGCTAGTGAATATTCCCTGTAAGTTTCATCGCAACTGCACAAGCCATTCATGAGATATCATGGTAACAAGATCTATCCGGACGAACTAAGGATCAAATGGACAAATGTGCATGGTGGACAGGCAGCCGAACACAATGCCTTCACTAATGCTGTCGGATGGTGATGGCATAATAAATATAAATGTGGACATTACTGGTTGCTACCTGACAGACACTGTCCAACTCTTATGGCAAACTTAACACATGAGCTACGGGAGGCCTGTTGCTGAAATTATTACCACGAGTCACTCGAGGTCAATTAAAAATGCTACCATTGAGCAGGGTGGTTAACAAACCCTATTCACGGTGTGTAGTACCACGTCCTACTGTTCACGAGATACAGTTGCATTGCTATTTACAAGTAAAGTGTAACAAAGGTTCAAGGTCATTCAAGGTCATCGATTACAGCATCATTTGATGGCCACAGTAGAGCAGACCAGCAATGTAATGTAATAAATGTAATAAATTTTCAGCGAAAACATCAAATATAGCACGTATCAGACATCCCATTGTAGTCAATGAATGTTCAGCTTTGGCGATGACAAAACAAATCGTGCAGAATTCATCAAAACTGTAATGAACTACAGACCTTCTTGAATATGCGACTTGTGTTGTTCCTCGTGCTTGCGCTGCTGTACGTCAAGCTGCTCCATTAACAGCTCATTCTCCTCAAGCACCAGTTTGCACTGCTCCTGCAGTGTCTTCCTACACAGACAAACACACTTATCTGAGCAGCAAACAACAAACAGAAAAAGCTGTCACAAATTCCCCAAAAAAACCTGATATCACTGGGGCGAAGCTGTTCTCTAAAAATGCCTCATGTTGCTAATAAGCTCAGCAGACAAATATTTTCCAGTAAACAATGGTTAACAGCTTACCACTGTGTCATGCTGACTGGACCAACTGCTTGCGTCTGTTCAATGCGTATATGTAATCTGTCATTCTCTTTCAATATCTCTTCCATTTTGTTCGCATAATGCTCCATCTCCACCTAACATGATCGCATGTCGGATGAATGAGCATTAATTGCAAACAAACTTTCAGACTCAAAGCTGTTTAAACTGTAATTAGTCTATAACAGCCAAGTGTCCGTCACATTTACCTCAAACTTTTTGACTGTTTCATCTTTTTCTTTCAGTTGGTCATCATATGCTAACAGCAGCGGTGACAAATACTTCGTGTTTATCTACAATGCAATCGACAACAATCATTGTATGGATATTATCAAGTTAATCTGTGTTAGTTGGCACCACCAGTTAAAAAAAATTTAGTCAAAGCAACATTTTACTGGCCGCGTGCCATTGCTGACGGACCTGCCCTTGTGGCCGAGTGGTTAACGCACTCGGCCGCCATGTGCAGTACCGCTGACATGCTCAGTAGCCGGGGTTCGACTCAGCGCGGGCGCGTCCGCCTACCAAAGAATTATTTCTAATAATTCTTATGCACATGATGAACAGGGAGATAATCGCAGGCAAGAAAAAGAGGGTTCGATGGTGTCCTCTATAAATTGTGACCGTTGCAGGCATCTTGATCTAGCAGTGTCAAGTTTGCCTGCCGCGCCGGCGTGAGTCGAAGCAAATAGACCTGGCTGGCCGCTAGCTGGTGTAATACACAGCGCCAGTCAGGGCTAAGCCAGACAGTAGGCCACGTCTAGAAGGGGCGCACTATAGAAATTTCCGATAAGCTGCTCACTACTACTTAACCCGCCTTCCCCGCACGTTGCTAACACACATCGCACACACCTACCAATTCCCTTCCTCTCTCTGGGCAAGTGCTCTGGACCGCTATATGGTCTCAACGCTAAGGTCCAGAGTAAGCTGGACGACTGCTCGCAAAGAACGAACAAACAAACGAACGTCCTTGCTGACGGCCACTATTGCATACCAATTAAAAAGAAGATGCTGGAGTTCTACTTTGCCCTGGTGACGCCACCTGGCAAACTGTCTCCTTACCTATACCATCACTGTACCTTTATTTATCAACAACGTAATCAGGTAACATTACTATTTCACTGTGAAACTGCCACAACTTAGTACAAGTGCAAAGTTAACTATAGAAACTGAAAAGAGTAAAGGACAGGCACACATAACTAACAACTCATATTCATATTTTGGTTTTGCTACTTTCATGTTTCATTTTGGTTTTGTATAGTCATGTTTCATTCTTTGTTTATCCTATTCATCACAGGTCATCATCCTGCATCATTATCATCCACACTTCAAATCCCAGACAACAACAACGACAACTACAAAATTCCTTTAACAGCATTGCTTTCAAGGCAGGAGCCGGGGTTCAAACCTCAGCCTGGCGCATCCGCTTACCAAAGAATTATTTCAAATAGTACCTATGCACATAATGATCAGGGAGATAATCCCGGACAGAAAAAAGGGTTGGATGGTGTCCTCTATAAACTGTGACCGTTGCTGACACCTTGATCAGCAGCATCAATGTTGTTAGCTGCACCATGTGAGCCAAAGCAAATAGACTTGGCTGGCCACTGGCTGGCACAACACATAGCGCTAGACAAGGCTAAGCCAGACAGTAGGCCATGTCTAGCAACAGCATGCTATAAATACCTGACAAGCTGCTCATTTCCTACTAACCCCACCTTCCCCGCACTCACGCACACATCCGCACATACCCACCAATTCCCCTCCTCTCCCTGGGCTAGTGCACTGGATCATTATATGGTCTCATCGCTGAGGTCCAGAAGCTGGACCTCTGCCCGCAATAAAGAAAGAAAGAAGAAAGATACAATGAAGTGGCAGTAGCATCAGCTGAGCCATATGCAAATCATTTGCACTTAGCTGTAGACACACAGAATCATACCAGTACCTTGTAACTCAATTGTTTACATGCCAGATGCTCTTCCTGATGCCCAACCAACAGCATCTAAGCACTGAAGGCAATAAGACGTTATTCTGCTGAGAACAAAGCATCTTAATATTACTGAGTCAGCAACAGTCAGATACTATGATACAGACCAGCCAAGATGGCTTTGGTCCTTTCCACGGTATTCCAGGCATCTCTTCCAGCTGTAACAAACAAATTACATAGTAACAACATATACTTGTATATGATAGGAATTATTACATTTCTCACATGACAGAGTGAAAATGCATTCTGCAATAAACATTATCTGCTGCTACTTCAGATTCTTGCATATGTTTGTTGACAGCATTCACAGAAATCAGTCAAGCAACTGATCTTCATATTTGTTATGCATAGCCCACAGAATAAAAACAATAAAGCATACAGAGATAGGCAGTAAAAAGACAGGAAGGTAACAATAAAAGAAAGAGGAACTAGCAGACAGACATCATCATTATCATATCACAACATTTGCTATGGCGCCAATCATCCAGAGCTCAACAGTGCCTTATATAAGTAATACAACAGTAGTCATAAAATAATTAGTAAACTGTTGGTTGAATCCATTAAAAATGTTAAAAACGCAATCATCAAGTCATCAATAAACGTATGAAAAAAAAACACAAAAGAAACAAATGGTGTATAAAAGCACTAACCAGTAATCACATGCGTTTGGCATTCAAACGTACATGAATGACCAGTTAATAAACTCTTATCCATTTGGCTAGCCTGCTGATACAGCTCAATTAAGTTTGGCTTACATGTAACTGCTAGTCACTTAACTGTACAGTTACTATTTGGTTATATGTCAGCGATGGAACTGCAGTAGCCACGTTTGTCTCACCTCTCTATCGCCAACTTTTCTGAACTGTGTCTGATAGCGATTCAGTTCCTGGTTCAGTCGATGTATCGTAGATTTGAGTACCTTAGCTTCTTCGCGCAGCTCCTGCAGCTGTCGTGTGGAATCTGTGACAAATGCAAGACAGTCCGCTAATAGGGTCTGTAATACCTTTGTTGTGTTACTCCTTCAATATAGCCATACGGCATGGCTAACGTAAACACTGACAAGCTGTTGAGAATGACAGTGCAATGCAGCCTCAACTGGAAGAAGCCAGCAATCTCAACAGTGCCATGACCCATGCCAGCGCTGGCTGACTGCTAAAAACTCCACAGACGGAAAAACCGGTGGTCAGCAGCATTAGCCGTGCAGAAGTGATGAAAGAAAAACCCAGAAACAAAAGTCAATATCGCATTCCTTCTGAACACCGACACGTTTTTTGTGCTGCGTCACCTTGACCACTGACCTCAAAATAAATGGCTTTCCAGGACACATGTCTGTGTCAAGTTTGGTGATCCTAGCTGCATCACTTTTTGAGATATCACGTGGACAAATGGACGGAAGCATAAACGCCACTGATCGCACTACTCACGCAACTGCCATTGGTGTCGGTAATCACAACAAAGTCATTAAAATGCCAATAGAATCAGCTTTTTACCGTGCGACGCTATGCTAGCACAGTAGATACTACATATATGGCTCCGTGTTCATCTGTCCATCATGGGTGTGGTCAGAGTCATGTGACCCATTTTAAATTTTGGTGCCCTTTTCATATCTTTGAACGGGTAAAGCCATACATTTCAAATTTTGTGTGTAGATAAGACATGGTAAGAAATAGAGTGCACATGACAGATTATCCCCAAACTGGGTGTGTTCAGGTATGTGTGTGATGTGACCCCTCCTTAAATTTTCGTAAATAACCGACAATAGTATTTCTAAAGTTCTGAAACAGTACAAGATACAGACATAGGTACAGTCATGGCAAAACGTTTAAGAACACCACACCATCTTCTTGAATCGGTTAGGGTTTTTAAACTTTCTGCCCCGACTGTACAACTGAAGAGGAAATCAAATGGCCTATCAAATGACACCAATACCAATAACCTTAAATAATCCTCAAGACCACTTTAGCTGTTTGAAACCTATCTAAAATCAACTGTCATACAGAAACTGAAGGACTTCTCAAGATCACAGGCAGTTACATACACTGTAATATGGAGCAAAATAGGGACATTGTTACTGCAGACTACTAACAGGAAGTGATATATGACCCACTGAATTGCGCCACTCCTGACGACCTTGAGTAACCTTCACAGTCATTAAACTATTGCAAGCCATTTCAGATCAGTTGTACAGCAGTTAACAACATTTCAAGTGACAGTGTGTTGTGCAGTCTCTCTGCATAGCTGAGCTTCTTGTTATACACTTTATTATGCTGACAGATAATAACCAGAAGATAAAGTTTGCATTAGCTACGTAACACTGTCAGCATGTGAATCATAACACGACTGAGCAGCTTTCAGTCTACCTCATGACATGATATATTATCTCAGACAACGGTGTCAAGAAGGCAGAGACTGCAGTCACATAGTTATGCCACGTAACATCACGAACACTGCACCATCAGATGATCAGAGTGTAGACGTCTTTACTGTTTATCTGAATTACAACGTACAGGGTAGCACAAAAAACGGAACACTGGCCAATGTAGTGACAAAGGTACCAAAAATTTCGTACGATAGTAACGACACATTAAAAGTATAATGGAATCATCAATGATAAATTAATCACAAATTTACTGCTGAGTCTCCACGCAAAATAATTTTGAAGATCTGCCAGCATCTGGCCAGGTTATAGGCCCAGTTTTCTGTGACATCCTGTAGGCCTATAACTTAAGTAAGTTCTCACCAGCGCCACTTGTTGATGGCGTGTGCTGTTGGCGTTGCCGCAGCAATTTCAGTTCTTGTGCTTGTTGATCATTCAGCTCAGCCAGCTGCTTCTGCTGCTCAGTAAGCACCGAGATCTGCTCCTTGAGAGATCTCTGATATTCGGCATTCTGCTCTTGTATCAGCTCCGTCATAGCTTCAACACAACACTTAAGTTTCGGCAGCAGACACCTGCAAATGCTAATGTACATACCAAACCGTTAACAAACCTAAACATCAACAGCTAACGGTAATCCTGTCAACATGAGAATACAATACAAACAAAGAAAAAGTGATGTCATTAAAACAGCGCACTGTAAAATATATTCCACTAAATTGGTTCACTTATTAAGGGACCCAATTTACAAAATATCTTAGGATAAACTTATGAAAAACTTAGGATAAAGCGTGACTTAGGAAAATCCTAAGAAAAACTTAGGATGAACTTATGCAAAACTTAAGATCAACTTAATAAGAAAAATGCAATTTCTCAAATATAACTTAACATTTTTTCACAGAATTGTCTGCATATATATATAGGAAGAACTCAGTAACTTATAAGATTGCTTTAGTAAATTACATGTAAAAATCGATGGAAAGCTTAACTTTATAACTTAGGATAAACTTAAGATAAACTTAGGATTTTTCCTAAGTTATTTTGTAAATTGGACCCCAATATTCATAACACCACTGAGGAGAACTGTAGCATCTTCTCCACTAGTTGCTGTCAGCAAACAATAAAATTTTGCTCTAACAAAATCTTCCAGTTATTAACTGGGATGTCAGCTAACACAGGTTGGTCTATATAGTGGGCATAAAATGGTTGTTTTGTTGCAGTTCATTTATCAGGCACAGTGATTAACACAAGAGTTCACTTACAAAGCCTGAACACAATCTACACTGCTCTAGTAAGTAATCAGGAAGAAGACATATGCACAGTAAGGACTTGTTTCCATTACATGGTTAAACAGGAAGATATCTAGACAAGTAACCATACTATTTTCAGCATTCACTCACGTTTTTGATAAATGTGAATAATAACTTAGGTCGACTCAGCCTTCCACCTCCATGGGATGGTAAAATGAGTATCAGCTATAGGGCTAAGCAATAATAATAAATAGCAACGGTGATGTGGATGGTAGCGGCCCATCAGCGGACTCACAGCCCAAGTCAGTTCGCTTAGTCTGACGGTTGGCGACCACCTGGCACTGAGTCTCACTCACCAAATAAACTGGGTGAACTCTCATATTGGCTTGCCATGATGACAGCATCATAACCATTGTCAAGGTAATATTATTATTATTTTTTTTAATATGTACAATCACTCCACATCAATTAATTTGAACAAATCACATCATCATAGCATACACAACAGATAACCAAAACAGCAGCATAAAGCAAAACGTCATACGAGCAATAATGAATCAAAAGTCGTGACTTAGCAATGACTAACAGTGAGACTCGCGGAACAGAGTACTGAGATGCTGAGAACTGAGTTCATCAGGATGCAGTGATGCGGACTTGGTTTTCTTCTGCAGCTGCATCAGCAGCGCATTCTGTCTCTGCAGTTCGGACTCGAGACTCTGCTGTTTCTTCATCACTTCTGCATTCTGCTCAGTCAGTAGACGCAGTCGACCAAGTGACGAACCAGGGTCTAAACAATAATACACAGATACATTGCCAGCAGACTATGCAACTGTGTGAGATGATATGCAACTATACACAATAGACACAAATAAAGCAAAACTTCATAAGTTAGCAACAGCCACTTATCAATACTGACCTGGACTCAGGCATACATACAATGATACAAATCTATCAACAGTGTATAAAACAAAGTAGAAATATGGCTGACTTTTAGCTTAGCCCATGAAAAACTCAACTTAAAAGGAAATCTGGGTCAAGGAATCGAACGCTGACATCTGAATTTTCATCGGAAGCTCCTGAATAGCCGTTACTACGCACACAGTAAAAATACCGCTAAAATTGTCCTAAATGCCACTATATCAATCGATTCACGCAAAATCCCGGTCACTGTGAACAATCATGCTATGGTGGCAGTATCCAGAGTCCAATATCACGGATAACATTCATTCTTCTGAAGGTGGAAAATAAAACTTCCTCTATTTTATCAATAAACAGTCGGTTTTGATTTCGATTATACACAGCCATTATTGTTGAATAGCAGGCAGTGGTGCAACATCCAGTAAGTGTTGTAGAACGAACCTGCTATTGAAAGACTTGCAGACAGCTGTCCATCAGTTAATGTTGCTGGAATGGAGTACGTGCTTTTGTTGGTGGTACGTCGAACCTCGGCAACAAAATTATACACAGCATGTTCATTTGCTGACATATCACTGCAAAACAATAGATAACTGAACATGCATGTTAGAGGCCAACAAAAGAGGTTAACAACTACGTGCCCTGATTGTTCTAAAGACCTTGGCGCTATATAAGCCATTTACTTACTTACTTACTAGTTAAAAAATTTTATGCCATCATGTAATTACTGCTGTTACTACTGTTTAATGGCTATATTTTCAGGTGAACCAAGCTCAGCCAGTTCCTCTTCACAAATCCTCCCCCCTGTAGTTTCATTTCTTCCTCCCGGACTGCCGCCACAGGCTATTGCCTGGACCATTTCTTTTGAGCTACTCGGTTTTTGTTATTATTTTATTATTTTTTCCCTTATTTCTTTCGTTTCTGGGCCGTGCGCTAGATTAAGCTAACCATCTCGTCAGCTTTTGAGCGCACGTTAATCGACCGTATCGTATCGTATGTATCGTAAGGGAAATTTTTAGAGGCCCACAACCCGCCATCAGAGTCAACGCACTAAAGGGAACACAGAGCACTATAACCATAGCCAGTGTCCAGGCTTCATACTCTCTTCAGCCACCACCGGACTCCTGAGGGAAGGGGCGTTGTCCCTTTACACTGGCTCTCTGATGCCAGATACCAGCCTGCTATTACATAAAGTATATGTTGCAGTGATCTCGAAGGCGTCAGAACGTCCAGAAAAG
>Ga0209363_1000321_pt1 | contig 17693 bp, 12 predicted proteins | sample WorMetexBAHAMAS3_FD_187385 | JGI IMG/M metagenome (GOLD analysis project Ga0209363, IMG submission 187385) | Marine gutless worms symbiont microbial communities from Max Planck institute for Marine Microbiology, Germany - Inanidrilus exumae... | ecosystem: Host-associated > Annelida > Digestive... | reverse complement strand
TCACCTTTTCTTTTTGATTTTTGCTGTTTTAGTTGTGCGACATAGCTACTGTCGTCCTTACAAGTCGTTTTAAACTGTTAAGTTTTTTACATTAATACTTGGTATAACTGAGATTTGCTTGTCTCAGAAGCTGTTTAGCCTGGCAGAACTTCGCTGCTTCGCGCCATTGTTTCCACTGTTCTCTACATGCCCAGTGCTGTAATTCATTACGTACAGTTAGTGACGTAACACCTAGGACTGGTTCTGGACCAGTGTATTTGATTGCAGAGGCATACCTTGATAAGCCGTCTGCCACTTCATTTCCTAGAATTCCACAGTGCTCTGGTGTCCACACCAGTCGGACACTATTGTGCACTGATAGTTCTTTCACGGCACAGACTGTTTCTGCAACGAGGGAGAGCTTACCTTTGGTGAAGTCAGCGCTTTCAATTGTGTCAAAGACCGCCAAAATGTCCAGTGAAAGTAGAACGGTGGGGCTCCTGATAGCAAGTGGATGTGATATTATCACTGATGAACTTCAGCAATGCGGTTTCAGTCAAGTGTCCCATAATGTAGGCTGATACCCACGGTCATAACGTAATGTCGCAGATGATGAAGAGCCAATCGCTCAAGTATTTTAGACGATGTAGGTAGGATTGTTTTCTGTCTGAAATATGTCACGTCAGACTGGTGGAGATCAGGCTTCTTAAACAGGGGAGTGACTAATTTAAAAGCAATTTATAAGCATCTGATGTCAAATTTCCTCACGATTTCACACACCAAAAATCACTAAAATCGGTTAATTTTCGACAGAGTTATTCAACCAAATTGAAAGGTGGACAGGGTTTTTGGGACACAGTGTATACAGGGTAACACTGGACCATGCCCAGAGACTATCTGGTGACCCATATTTGGTCGCTGAATTTCCAATTCATGACTAATTGTTGGTGACTTGGGTGGCTTAAGAATGCACTGTGCTTTCTTTTAATTTTCTGGGGGAATCTAACCCACAAACAGGGAGCAGTATCAACAGAGTTGCACATGTGCTTCTTGGGGTTTTGTTGGTAGTGCTCTCCATTTAGGGGGAGTAGTGCAAACAAAACCTTAAGAAACATATCTGTGGATCATAGTAGTCTAACCACATGTTAAATATGCCTATGTCAATAGTAGTTCCTGATAAACTGCTTGAAAAAATGCATGATGAAGAAGAACAGGATTCTGGCACTGCATTAAGTCAAGGACAGTTTGCCGAAATTAATTTGACCAATTATAAATGCTTTTTATCCACACATGCTGATAGGCAAGGTGTGGATACATCGTTTACTGTTTGTAATTTTGTTTGTAATTTTGGTTATGGATTTCTCCGCCGAGGATAAAGCTAGCAGCATCAAATTTTGCATGGTGGTTCATCGGCGTCCTGGGCAGGGAATCTCCCATTTTGGGGAAATTTCCCAAGAAGCTCCCCCAGAAGCCCAAAATGGGATTTATGTGAGTGTGCAATTCGTGTGGGGCTTGAACACGCGTGGCCCGTGCGTTTGTCAATTCGTCTAGCGTGCTGGCTACGCGTAGGATCGGCATGTGTGGATAGAGGTCAGTCTCCACTGATGTACTTGTCCTTGTTTCTCAACTGGTCACCAAAATTCCTCTAATAACTAGCGTTAAGACTCTTGCTGGTAGCATCTCTTTTAATTCTTGGCCACAACGCTACATCATTGTCTCATTCCACAAGATGTTGTAAAATTGTCAAATGTCATCATCATCAAACAGTCATAATCCAATCTAACTTACCCTCAAGCAGCCTGCGAAAAGATGCTGGGCATGTGGAAGGTATTGGCAATGTTAGTTTCTTCATAGCTACGCCATATGCAACAGCCAATGTGTCAATGTCTTTGTATGGTGGCTCACCAGTCAGTAACTCCCACAAAACGATGCCATAACTAAGCACCACAAACGTAGCATCATACATCACAGTTTTAGCAAAAAAGCACACCCACAGCAATATGTATATAGCAACCTCACTCAGATGTAAAACAAATTAAAAAATCAATAAGACTCTTAACCAAACAAAAATAAATTATAAATCATCATCTCATGCATTTTCCATGGAAATACTAATTTGTGATTCACAAGTACGTTGTGTCTTTTAGATGTGCATTTACTGATGGAAAGTCACCATCAGCCACCATTAATACTCACCAGCTTCAGGTTTGTACTGCTGTTTTTAGAAAGTCAAATCATTCAGTGTCTTGTCTATCACCATAAGCCACACTGTTACAAGATGTGCAGAACTTGAAGAAATAATAGTTGTGGCAAACAGGAACAGAATTGTTTTGACAAAACTGAATACATGCTACCACAAGAAGAATTGTCACTGATGGCCAATGCAAAATCCAAACCACAGATGTCAGGTAATTCAGTTCCTGTGGCTGACGATAGTGTTGCAATTGGTGAGTCGTTTACTTACCTTGGAGTTAATATTCATACTACCATTGGAAGTGAGTCAGAGATAAAAAGATGCACTGCTATAACATGGAACTGTATGTCTGCTCTTAATCAGAAACAGAGGAATTCACCTTTATGCTTAATAACAAATTATGGCTATACAGAATCATCATACTTCTGATCTTCCTTAACAGAGCAGAAACTTGATTTCCAATGCAACAAATGGAGAAAATGATGCTAGACCAATGCTGATCCTGCCACATCATTCAACGTCCGTGGTGGGCACATGTCCAACAAAGAAGTTCCCCCCTCCCCCAAATGTAACAAACTTCACTCTCTGACACTGTTCACAACAGACGTGCGAGTGAGTCCTGATAAGGTCAAACGGAGTACTCATGGCTTGCTTGGCACCATTAGTGAGACACTGAAACATGGCTGTGGGCAATTGAGTCAGATGTGCCTCCACTCAACACTGGTCTGGCTACAGCAGTTTCGTGCCAAGGACAGAAAGACCTTAGAAGTCACTCACAGAAACAGCTGGACATGCCACGATGTGATGACGATGGCCAATTTCCAGATTGTGGCCATCTGTTGTGAACTTTTATGTTGACCTCCAACCACTGTTAACATCATTTGGTGCAACCATCACTAACTCAAAGAGCCTAAAAACAATGAACTCCCACACATGGACTTTTCTGTATGTGCTTCTTTTGCTTCCTCTATCCTAGTCCAGGGCCATAGATTTATATTCCTGCACCTGTCTGTATTTCTGTGGCTCACTGCAAAATTTCTGCACATTATGTTTTCTACATTTTATATTTGTGGCTTTTAACTTAACTTCAAATTTGCCTCTTGAAGCTTAACACTAGACCCATATTACAAAATTTTCAACCCTTCTAAGGGAAGTTCCATTTTAATATTTATTCTTTCTTTCCCATATCATACATTTGTAAATTTATGTTCCATGTGAGATGCATGTTTGACTTGCTCTTTGCCTAGAATTTCTATGAATCCTCTAAACACTCAGAAAGAACACATCAGCAAGTTGTTGCCAAAACCTTCCTGGCAAACTCAAACTCAAAAAAACTCAAAATAATTATTAGAAATGCAAAACACAAAAGCAAAACAAAGTATCAACCTTAACAGTATCCAAAACAGATGTTCCGTGACGGACAGTTGATCTCTGATGAACAGTACTACGGCATAAGCCACTGGATTATTATTGCACAGTAAAATCACTATTATACACAAAGTCACACAGATATAATGCTGTCGTTATGTAACATTACACATTATAATGATTAATGTTGATGACATCCAGACTGTAAACAAGAAACTCAGCCATTGCAGAGGGACCGCATGACGTGCTACATCCGCTCAAACCTTATCGACTGCTGCACAACTGTACAAAAAACTGCATTTGAAAAGGCTTGCAATAGTGAATAACTCTGAAGGTCACTGGAATTGCTGTTATTCGACAGGCCATATATCACTTCCTATTAGCGGTCTATAGTAACCTAACACCGCTCTTGCACCTTTTTGGAGACATTACACTTTTACAGTGTATATGACTGCCTGTGACCCTGACAAGTCCTTCAATTTCAACACAACAGATGAAATTACAGGTCACGTAGGCTTTCTAATTCACCTGTAAACATATCTTTGTTAACAAGTGCTATGTTTTCTAAGGTATGAGATTTAGAAAGATTTCAAACAGCTAAAGTGACCGCTTAAGGACATTGGTATTGGTGCCATTTCATATATGCTACATATGATTTGCTACTACTCTTCCATTGTAACTACGGCTCTAATTTGTACTGTTTCCGAGATATTATCACTTATTTTCCAAAATTTAAAGAGGTCACGTTACCCTGAACAGTAGACAAAGTCCACTGGAGTTAATTCGTCATGCACACACTATTAGTCACCAAGATCATACCCAATTTGAAGTGCCTAGATTCACCTGTTAAAAAATAAGACGGCGGCACAAAAAATTTTAAATAAGGTCACCTGATCTTGACCACGCCCATTTGGGGGTGTGTGTTATCAAGGCTAATACTTCATATGGCCTACCCATGTACAAAATCTGAAGACTAGTTTCAGCCGTTCCAAAGATATGAAGGAAGACCCATAATGCAACAAGATGCAGTTGCTGACGGCAGACTTCGCCCCATGTCGCCACTCCATGAACTGGACGAAATATATATGTCGTCTTTGATTCTGGCCACTCCATTATGTGAAAACATGACGTCATCCACAAAAATGGAAGTATATAACGCACTGCAATGCCATTTGCGGACCGAGTATGGCCACAGATAACATGTACAGAAAATATGGATGTATGGTTTTTGAGATAAGTGAGCGGACAGATAGACAAACAGACACAATGATCATAATACCTCACACCCGGTATGCACAATATTGCGCATGTCGAAGGCCCCGGGTACTGGGGTGATTTTGGTTATGCAAGTTCATCGACGATGTTGTCATTCGATAAATTGCGTACATATATTTTCTTTTCACCTTTCATAGAAACTACCGTATGTGTCTGTCTTGTATCGTTTTCCAGATACAGCATGTTATTTGTTGCACATAGCAAACTTTTCCTACCACACGTGTATTTGGTGCCTCCATTGTGCATGACAACACTAGGATTTCATATAGGTCTTTGGCATCAGAAAACTAGAATGTTTTGCTGTTTGATGCCACATTTAGCCATTTTGATAGAACACCACAGTACTGTGACAGACAAACAAAGGGACATACATAGGTAAAAAAAGTAAAGGTCAGATTCTTCTATAGCGTTACTTACAGCGGCAATGCGGCAATGCCGCGACCAGCCGCGCTGTACAATCGTAGGAAGTGGCAGTTGATTGGCAAGAGCCAATGGTGCTGCAGTGCAAATTGCGGCCATCCATTGCACACATTAACATACAATTGGACCCACGGCATGCAGCTAGCAAACACACCACCGCTCCAATCAACCACACCAGGCCTTCACCCCGTAAGCTTTTACCAGATGCCTTTTACCATGGCAAGAACCTGCTCCAGTTATCCTCATCAGATTCTCTTTTAGGGACCTGGCTCAATCTGCAGTAATTCTGGAGAAGAAAGCCCCTTAAACAAAAACTGCAAGTAGTACATAAGGCATATTTAGACACAATCGTAAATATTTGCTCCCATTTCTATTCAGCTCCCTATTTCTATTCAGCATTCCTAAAAACGCTGATGGCTGAGGAATTTCTGCACAAAATTTGGCACTGAAAACTACCATGGTTGTGCTAAAGCATTATTTTCACTACAAAACATTCAATTGTTAACTTAATACAAATAGATGAAATGACTTTGAAGTCATCAGTAACTGCACACATGACTCCCATTAGTGTTCTATAGCAAGGGCAAAAAGAGATAAATGTTAATTTTAGTTTCTGTAACCCCAAATTGGTGATTCTACGTTACCTGAGCCACCACATGTCAAAATCGGTGGAGCGGTGAACTCTATAAGTACTTACAACAAGTAGCTCAGCTGTCGCTGACAAACCCGCGCGTCACGCTGCATCACGCAGAAAAAATTGTAGCCAACCGTGCATAAGCGTAACTTCAAAGACCATGCAGGGTTTTTCTTTTAATGTGACCGTGACAGTAAAGTACAGTTAATTTTAACACTGGACACTCTGATAACTGCTTGTTAGAACACAACAAATCTGCCAGTCGTGTTTGTTGAAAATGCATTAAAATTTAATGATTTTAGTTCCAGACAAAACTGTAACACGGTCAAACGGATGTAGTGGGCTAGCAGCTGTTTACGTTTTGGGCGCAAAATGGCGGCGCATGGATGGGACTACCCGTGTTTCTATTTATATAGCATGACATCAGCGAATGATCAACAGCGCTGTGCGGCGCGTCAATCAGACGACAGCCAACAGCCTGGCTCAGAGGGGCTGAGCCCGAACAAACAGCCATCCAATTGGCCAGCGGCAATTGCAGCGGCAGGCTGTGCGACAGCCAATTACGAAGATGCCTAAGGCAATACAAAATGTAGAAATTGAGATGGTTTAACATGCTTAAAGGTCACCCAAGGTCATCAGCAACATAACCATTCGATAGAGCGCATAAGACTTCCTATTCAAATTTAATAGAAACTATGACGCTATCTCGTACCATTTTCGACATATTAACGCTTATTTTCCAAAAATTAAAGAGATCACGTGACAGTGACCACGCCCCTTTCATGGACAATTTGTCGTCCGTAGGCTGGGACTTACTATGATCAACATGTACACCAAATTTGAAGTCTCTAGCTTAAGCCGTTCCAAAGATATCTTAAGGGGACTAAAAGTTTAAAATGGGTCACGTGACGTGGCCACGCCCATTTCAGGGACGTTTTATCATCAGTAGGCTGGGATTTGCTATGTTCAACCCACATATTAAGTTTGAAATGTCTACGATTACCTGCAACAAAGAAATGACAGGCAACGCCAAATGTAAAAATTTTCGTTTTGAGCCACCCTTTGGGGGACTTAGGAGTAACGCACGTCGCACAGGGTTCATCTATGGCACGATGGAAAGCGCGTAGTCAACTTCCTATTAGCGATAATTGAACTTTTCTTGCTAGCTCTCACGGCTGTGGCACTATTAAGCGAAATCTGTCGAAATCGGCGTTTTTCGATGGGGGTGGGTCAGGTAGATGGGGACGTCGCCCGAAATGCATCTATGGACCGTTAGATAGAAGAATGATGTAGCTACAACTTTGCCGCTGGAAGTTTTCACACAAAGAAACTTTGCAGCATACTTTTTTCGACAGAAGTTGAAATTTACTGGAAAAAATAGCAAAATCGCGTTTTGTGCCACCCTTTGGGGGAGTTAGGGGTAACGTACATCTATGGCTCGTTGGAAAGTGCGTGGTCGACTTCCTATTAGCGATAATTGAACTTTTTTTCGCTAGCTCTTACAGTTGAGGCGCTATGAGCGGATATTGGTCGAAATTTTGGTGTTTGAAAGGGGGTGGGTCACTTTGAACGCAAATTTCAGGGGGAAGGGTGGTCGTCCACCAACGAATTTTGGCGTCAAAAACTAGACTCCCTGGGCTATCACGTGGTGTTGTTTGCGTGATCCTACGTTTAGCCGTTTTGATACAATACCAGCGTGTGACACACAGACAGACGGACACACGATGATGGCTATTACCCGTGCAGAGCACGGGTAAAAAGGTATATGTAAATAAACTAAAATAATTTTCCTTATTTTTCATTCATTTACAAAGATGTCCTCTCCCGTGGACGGCTTTGCACCAAGTTTGGTACAGATAAAAACGTAGTCAATGTAATTACCTGTGACAAATTTTTGACAACTGGTCGATGGGTGTCAATTCTGTAGGGGGTGGGGTAAAATTTGCCCCTTCCCATTGACAACAGTAGTCAGTGTTAACACAGGCTGGCACTACCACTCAGCCCACGATTCATTACACACAGCTGCAGTGCAACTAATGATTTTAAAATTTAAAAAAGTGACCAAACAACTTACCTGCCCTTGTGGCCGAGTGATTAATGCACTCGGCCACCATGTGCAGTAGAGCATGATACACTCAGTGGCTGGGGTTCGACTAGGCCCAGGCGCGTCCGACAACCATAGAATTATTTCTAATAATTCCTATGCACATGATGAACAGGGAGATAATCCCGGGCAGGAAAGAGGGTTCGACGGTGTCCTCTATAAACTGTGACCATTGCAGGCACCTTAATCTAGCAGTGTCAAGTCTGCCTGCCGCGACGGCGTTAGTCGAAGTAAATAGACTTGGCTGGCCGCTGGGTGGCTTAATATACAGAGCCAGTCAGGGCTAAGCCAGACAGTAGGCCACGTCTAGAAGGGGCACGCTATAGAAATACCCGACAAGCTGCTCACACCTACTTAACCCGCCTTCCCCGCACGTCGCTAACACACACATCGCACACCTACCAATTCCCTTCCTCTCCCTGGGACAGCGCACTGGACCGCTATATGGTCTCAGTGCTGGGGTCCAGAGTAGGCTGGACCCCTGCCCACAAAGAACGAACAAACAACTTTTCTTACCTCCAAACATCACTTGCTTTAGTGAATGTTGAGTGTTTGATAACTTCTGGTGCCATCCATGCATATGTTCCACCAATACCAGAACTTGTACATGAGTTACGATACACTTCACGTGCTAATCCAAAGTCCGTAATTTTCAAAGTCTTGTGAGTGATATCCCCATTTGCAACACTTTCAAGTAACAAAACTAAAAAAAACAACAAATATAAGAACTACACATTGAATGGCAGTTCAGTTCAATTCCTCTTTTAGTTCAATGTGTCAATGCACTGGCTATATTTTCATTAAAATCAGAACAAAACTCAAGTGTACTACATTTACTTGCTCACTAAACAGTAACTACATCAAAGTACAATTTTGTCATTTCCCTCCAAGTAGAAAACATTCTTCAACACCTTATAATTTTGCAAAAGACCACATCGCCGATTTGTCACCCCTCGTGGCTGCAAATGGATTTGTCCGATTTTGACCCCATCTAACACACTGTTCCTTGGACCCACATGAGTTAGCCTCCAAACGGCATCTTGATTGGTTCAGCCATTTTTGCAGAACTTACCCTTTTACCTAAAACCATAAAATCCTGTTTTACAATACTGTTCAATGGGCCAGACAACCCCCAAAATTGCCCCTTCCCCTTGGGGGATCTTGACCCCCATACAATACATGGTTCCTTGGGACCATGTGAGTCAGTCCCGAAATGGCATCTGGATCGCTTAAGCCGTTTTTGCAGGGCTCACAAACGTTACCAACAGACGGATACACAGACAGACTACAATACTCGTCTGTAGCAATAGGCACACACCTTATGCACGAGCGCAGGCGATGGGCCTAACAAAAACAATTCCTCCTCTGTTATCAGAAGTGGAACTGGGTTTCTGATGAACCTTTCTATGCTTGACCTCTCTTTCATTAAATCATCTTCAATAACAAAAGCTGTCACATTTGAATTAGGTGTTCAGTATTTACAATTGCCATGCTTCATCTTGTCTAAGCCCCTTTGTCTTTTTTAACTGCTTTTACACCTCATCAGGTTGGTTGCGTGGCACAGTGGTAGAACGTCGGTCTTCGGCCGGCGTACTTTCTCTGTCCTGCGCTCGACCTGTAGCTGACGGGTGACCACTTATGTGGGTAAATCGTCCGCTATGGGTCAACCAACCAGGCCAACTCGGCCTTTCAGCCCTTCGGGGTCGATAGATGAGTAGTAAGCTGCAATTAGATGTCTCTTACCTCAGTTAGAGGTGGCGCCATCTGGTGAACGCATACGAAGGAAAGTCAGGCATGGTGTATTTGCAGGTAAAACTGTGTGATCCATGCCTGAGCGCTTTGAGATATACATAGTATGGCGCTATATAAATACGCTTCCTTTCCTTTCCTTTCATGAATATAGAGTCAGATACTGTATGGTGAAAACTGCGACACTGTATGTGGATTGGCGACATTTTCATTACTAAGAACGTTATAATATCAGTTGGCACCAATAATTACTGTTTGTTAAAAGCTGGCATCAATGCTACAGTCAGTGGAACAGGCCAAGGTTTGCATCTCCACCCACTTCGCACTACACTTGATCACTTCCACATTTTCACACAAGATGCTCATCTATCATTGACGGATGATAGATGAGCCTCTATCAGCAAAAGTAAACTTCAAGGTCATTCAAAGACATTCGCAATGGTGCCATTCGATTATAGGTCACATGATTTACAATAAGCGTTTCATTGTAAATTTGTAACTAACGACTATGTCTCCTTGCATACAAGAAGCTCCGCTAACGCAGAGGGACCACACGATGCCCTATGTTAATAAATTCATGCTATGTTTCAAGAGCTGTGGGAGTTATAAAGATTTAAAACAGCAAAAGTGACCTTGAAGGTCATTCAAGAGTGCCATTCAATAGGCCACATATGATTTCCTCTTAGACCGATGTCACACCTGCAATTTTATCGTGCGATTTTGTTGCGCAACTTTATCGCGCGACAAAATCGCAAGTGTGACATGCCGTGTTGCACACTGCGACTTTGTCACATAAATGAGAACTGACCAATTAGGCTCATTCATCGCATTTTTGCGACAAAGTTGCACACAATAGAGTGCTGCTCTAATCAGAAAAGGAGTTGCGTGACTATTGAGGAGTTTCGCGATACGCCATGTCACACTTGCCATTTTGTCGCGCGATAAAGTTGCGCGACAAAATCGCGCGATAAAATTGCAGGTGTGACATGGTCTTAGTCTTCCATTGCATCTATGTCTCTATTTTGCACCATTTCCCAGATATTATCACTTATTTCCCAAAAGGTAAAGAGGTCATGTGACTCTGAACACATCCCCTTTAACTTAAAAGGGATGTGTTCAGAGTCACATGACCTCTTTTCTTTTAAGAGTGATATATTACGCACTCGTACTGCTCTGTATCAATCAGTACACGAACTTTGCAGTGCCTAGCTTCACCATTTACAAAGATATGATTGGGACAAAATTTTAAAAAACGGGTCACGTGACTGTGACCACGCCCCTTTTAGAGGTGGTTTGTCACCATAGGATAGGCTGGAATTTGATGCAGTCTACCTGCATACAAAATTTGACGATTTCGACTTAAGCCGTTTCACAGATATCGAGGGCATGACCCTCACCACGCCCCTTTTAAGGGTGGTTTGTCATCCTTATGCTGGGACTTGACATAGCCTACATGGCATGCAAAATATGACCACTCTAGCTTCAGCCGTTCCGGAGATATGGTTGGTGCCAACCAAAATTTAAATAGTTCATGTGACCTGACCACGCCCCATTCAGGGATAGTTTGTCACCCCTGGGCTTACTTAGTTGCTACGATCAACCTATCTACCAAACTTGAAGTCTCCATCTCTAGTATTCTCTACCCACTACGAAGATGTGAAAGGTGATACAAAATTGCGAAAATGGGGTGTTTTGGAGTGTGAATGGCCACCGTTTTGAGCAGACTACCACGAAATTTGGCATGTGGCATTCTTATACCCTCCGTATGGTCAAGGGGGGTTAGCGAGCGTGGCTTGAGCTCACGGCCATGAAACTAAACAAATGATTAGTGGAGCAAAAAACTAGCTCCATTGGAAAATTCTGAACTGGCGGGCTGCAAGCGCAACAGATCGAGCGCCGTGGGCACGAGCATCGAGCACCGTAGGCATGCAAGGTGTGGCATCCTAAAGTCAGCATCTTCTGCCAAGATGCCAAGGTCATGAATTTTATATTTCCCAACAAGGCTAGAATGTTTCAGGTGCAAATTCCTTATTCTCCGAATCCCAAGTAGGTCTCTGTTCATAATACATTAGTACAGGCTAAGGTTAAAGTCATAAGGCATAAGGTTAGAGTCATGGCCCCCTAACGTTAAGACTAGGTCATGAACCTTACTTGAGGCTTTTGCCTCTGTAGATTTAAAGATGATATGCAACGATTTTTTACCAACTTGATCAAAAGTAGTTTCTAGCTGCTTACTGCAATATAAAGCCGTCTGTGTAACAAATTTTGATAAATTATGCCGTAAAACGCTAAAAATTACAAGTTTATTGGTCGTTTTGGTATAGCTATTCTTCGGCTATAGATCCAGCCCCTTAATTGAGGTTAGGAGGGGTGCCTTAATTTATAAGAAGCTCAGCTATCACATGGTTGGTGCCAAGTGCCAACCAAAATTTGAATGGTTCACATGACCTGATTATGCCCCTTTCCGGGATGGTTTGCCATCCGCAGACTAGCACTTGCTACATTCAACCTATCTAACGACTTTGAAGTCTCTAACTCCACCCACTATGAAAGGCAATACATAATGTCGAAAATGGACGGCTTAGCTTAGTTGGAGGTCACTCAAGGTCACTGGAAATAGCACCATTCATTAGAGTGCACACGAGTTCCTATTAGAATTCCATAGTAACTATGTCCCTATCTTGCACCGTTTCTGACCCCGTTGGAATTTTGCTGAGATGTTTGGCATCAGTAAACTACACTCCATGGAATATCGTTAAGGTGTTGTTTGCATGATCCTATGTCTAGCAGTTTTGGTACAATACCAGCATGTGACGGACGGACATATGGACACACAACAACAACATATACCATGCTAGCATGGCATCGCATGGTAAAAATGGGTCACATGACCGTGACCACACTCCTTTTAAGGGTGAGTTAGGGGTCATTAAAATCATTGGAAATAGTACCATCCGATAGAGCATACAAGAGTTCTTATTAGCCTTCCATAGTAACTATGTCAATATCATGCACTGGTTCAAAGATATTGCAAAACATTGGTTTAAAATTGCCAATTTTAACATAACCTGCCTTGTTGAAGGTAACCCCATTGGAATTTTGCCAAGATCTTTGGCATCAAAAAACTATTGTCCCTGGTCTATCATACAGCATTGCATCCGTGATCCTATGTTTAGCCACTTTGGTACAATACTGGCTTGTGACAGCGGACATACAATGACAGCATATACTGCACTAGCATAGCATCATGCGGTAAAACTGTCATTTATATCACAATATCTACCAAATCACAACTACCAGTAGCAAAAACAAATTTCTATATCTTACTGTTGCTAGATTTCAGGTCACGGTGCACAAGTTGTAATGGTGCAACTTCATGGAGGTAATGCATGCCTTTTGCAATCTGTATAGCCCAATCTACCAGCACATCAGCAGGAATACGATTACCAGTCAGTATGCAATTAAGAGATCCACCTTTTGCATATTCCATAACCAGACATACATTAGGCTCATGTAGGCAAACCCCCTTCAGGGCTATAATATTGCTGTGATCCAGTAACCAGAACAACTTTGCTTCTTGACGTACTTTCTCAATGGTTGCACTCATTGTTTCACCTGCCTCTTGGCATGCAGCTTTCACAGCAACCTCTTCACCTTGCCACAATCCTCTGTATACCTTCCCAAATCCACCAACACCAATAATTTCTTTTAGGTCAATTTCTTCAAACTCAATTTCAAATGGACGACGCATCTTCACTGGTGAAATACGGTGCAACACTTCTTGCTGTACAATGTAAGCACTTGGAAAAATCCCCACACGGCCTTCCACTTCTCCAGTCCACCAACCTTCATCACCAGAAATTCTTGCATCACGTGAGAGAACTCGAACGTGTCTGCCTCGGCACAGTGACAGCTCATCATCGCATGACGCTTCATAATCAAAGATTGCAGTCCACGATGAACCATCCAGTAAACTGTCAGCTGAAATGGAGCTGTAGTTCGAGAGTCCAGATGTTCCAGACACTGTTGACACACCACTCAGAGACTGCTTATCTGAAAATAGTGATGACGGACTTAATTCACAGGTATCCATCTATGCAGTTAGTTTGTTCTCTCATTCATAATTTTTATTCAGTGCTGCAGTTACTGGTTGTTCACTGGTGAATGTTGTTCACCTATGAATCACTGCAACACTGCACAAAAATGCAAAAACACGATAAGATAACGAATAACGATTTACAAGTGATTATACATACAGACACATGCACACCAACTGCCACTTTCCAGACAATTAGACATTTACCGTTTTTCTTACACCATTTTTCATGAACCGCTGCAGCCTCTTGAGAAACAGTAAAAAAGTTCATATCCTACTTAACACCATCAACCATGTATTCCCAGACATTGCCATTGTCAAATCTACTTCCATTGTTGATCGCAAATCACTGGCCTTCTGACTTACTGAGATCCTCCCATGGGTGTAACACAATGACAGTTGCTGATCTCAAAACAGAAATCGCCTTTTCACACCAATCTCATTATAGTACTTCACATTGCACAAGATTGCCAAACTCAAATTACAGTCCTACAGTGTAGTAGTGTACCATGAGATCGTCAGAGCGCATCTGACCACTGTATAGAATAGCTGCGGTGACCAATCAGCAACCCGATCATTTGGCTGTGAGTTTTCGGCATTTGTAATCATTGCGGAGTTATCACAGCTTGAAGTCACAAGACCTGGAAATTTTTTTAGCAATTTTTGCGTTTTTTGAAAAACGACCCCTTATGGTAAAATTTTTGAAATTCTGTTCTGATAGTTTTCACCGCCTCACCGATCGACGTTGTGGTTTTCAAATGTCGTAAAATTTGTTCGACGGGAAATCGGTGAAATCGTGCGTCATTCACATGACAAACAAAAACAAAATTTCGGCTCCCTCTAAAACTGTTGCTACTGCGCAAATCGTGCCCAAAATCTGCCAGGGCCAGCCCCCAACATTTGGCTCACAATGTTCCAGATTTCATCCAAATCGGTTCACTTTCGGCGGAGTTATAGCCGAACGCATGAAGGCCGTTCTTTTGGCCCATAGAGTATTTCCAATATTCGCCTTCGGACGAATAATTAACTATTAAGACCTATCAATTAGCTTCCAAAATGATTGCTTAGTTGTAGCTTAGTTATAAGTAACATACTTCAGCTTTCAGACAGGTTTTTGCATCTTCTGCAAATTCTATGACTTGTAAACTATCTTGATGCTATGGTAATCAGTATAGGTGATAGATTGCAAATTAGTTGACCTAAATTCAAAGCCTGCAAACAGGCCTATAGTAACGTTAATTCCCAGAGTATGGTTTTCCAATAGTGTTCCATAGTAATTAACTTTTGGCCCAAAAAAACTAAAATCCGAACGTTTCTTAACATAGGCCTACATGTATTTAGTAGTCACAGACTTGAAGAATGCACTGAAAGATATTTCTTTTGTAGGCCTACTATTATAGTCGCCATAGACTGCCCCTAATAGTTTATCTGTTTTCCAACAGACAAATGTATACCGGTCCCCACCAATATTTTCACTGGGAGCGACAGCGACAAACTGTGTGACATTATCTTTACTGAAGAAGAGGTACAAAAAAAGACTGCTGTGTCTAAGGGAAGATAAATGTGCTGGTGTAGAAAATGTCATCCAGATTCATAAAAGCTGTCTGTCACGAAATAACAGTTCCAGTCACCCTCCTCTTTAATCTGTCTATGTCAGAATGTAAAGTTCCTCATGATTGGAAGCTTGCAAACGTCACACCTATATATAAACAAGGAAGCAGAAATAGCCCAGAAAACTACAGACCCATCAGCTTGACATGCCATCTTTCAAAGGTTATGGAATCTATAGTCAGGGATGTGATAACCCAGCACCTCAAAATGTTTGACTTAATAACGAGTTCAGTCACAGCATGGTTTCAGACAAGGATGTTCGTGTGTCACCAATAGTGTTGTTACGACCACTGAACTTTCACAGCCACCGCGGTGGTTAGCTACCACCAAACCAACACCGCCATCGCGGTGTTTTACAGTGTTCTTGGCAATCTTTTTGGGCGCTGTTTCCTGAAAACTGCCCATCACTTCCGCAGCGTCATTTGATCCCTGCATGAACGCAAGGCGAAATCAGTCGGCGACACCGCTCGCCCTCCCCCCTCACGTCCGCTTCCCACTCGCAAACGATAGGACTGCCACAGCTGTACTTAGTGAGACCGTCGCGTGCACCCCTACCATCGCGTTGCATGCAGTGAGCAATTAGCGCATTCCAGGACAAATCGAACGATCTCGAAGCCGCGACATCCACCTGTTTCCAATTAACAACTCTAGCCTTGACACCAACCGATATTCGCCACCGACACCGCCACCGTGGTGGCATGTCAAAAAAAACACCGCCACCGAAGGAGTTGCAAATTCCTGACACCCTAACAACACTAGTCACCAACCTGTTAGCCTTCCTAGATAATGTTACCTCTTACAGAGATAATAAAGAGAGTGTCGATATAATTTTTCTCGACTTCGCCAAAGCATTTGACAAGGTCCCACATAGTCGTTTGATGTCAAAGATCATAGCGCATGGTATAGATGGTCGAGTAGCCAGATGGATTGGTGATTGGCTGGGAAACAAGATGCAGCTGGTTTGTGTAAGTGGAGTTATGTCTAGTTGGAGATTGGTCCTTAGTGGTGTGCCACAGGGCTCTGTATTGGGCCCACTACGGTTTTTGATTTTCATAAATGACTTGGATTGGAACTTACTCAGTACCATACTTAAATTTGCAGATGATTCTAAAATTTTCGGTAAAGCCATCACCCCTGCGGATAGACTTCAGCTACAACTGGACATTGATGCATTATGCAAATGGGCAGAGGACTGGCAGATGAAATTTAATGTCTCCAAATGTAAAGTCATGCACACTGGACCCAGAAACACTAACTGTTCTTACTTCATGAATGGGCAGTTATTGAATTCAGTGACCGAGCACAAGGATCTTGGAGTGATCATTAGCAGTAACCTTAAAGTAGCTGATCACTGTCATTATGCCTGCAATAAAGCAAACAAGATGCTGGGAATGATAAAACGCACTATCAAACACAGAAATATAACAATCATGGTTCAGCTTTACAAAACTCTGGTTAGACCGCATCTGGAGTACTGCTTGCCAGTATGGAGTCCGTATTACAGCAAAGACAAGGTTATGCTTGAGAGTGCACAACACCGTTTCACAAGACTCTTTTCTGAGTTAAGAGCTATGAGCTATGAAGCTAGACTGGAAACCCTAAGACTATGGTCTTTGGAAGAAAGGAGGAATAGACTAGACTTGACTGAAGTATACAAAATGATGCATGGTTTCACTGATGTCCCAGTCTCTAGCCAAAACATCGGCGTGTATTGCTCTTTACTATCGCATACAACTAATGCAGCAGTGACGGCTTACGTGTAGGCTACCCAGTCTCAACGTTTTTTTGAGATTACTGCTGTACACGTGGTCACAGTATGAAGTTGGTTAAATCTCACTGCACACTGATTTGAGATTGTACTTTTTCTCCAACCGTGTTGTGAGCCATTGGGATACTCTATCCCAGGACATTGTGAGTGCACTTTCAGTCAACAGCTTCAAGGTTGTTGTTGTAGTTCTTGATGACGACCTGTAGCGCGCCCGGTGACGTCATGGTAAATACCACAGGTAGAGTCAACTCGGTGCATTGACTCCAACGGTGCAGACAATCCAATGTGAAATGTCAGTATGTTGTATCCATGGGTATAGTCTTGTGTAGAAACAGTTCATAGTGACAACAACAATGTGTATGTAGACGCAGGTGATGATGGCAGTGTTATAATGAACGTTTGGTGTTGGTGAGAAACTCAAACAGTAGGTATTTAACAATGTTGTTATCAGCCTTGGAGACAACATCTATGGATGGTGAAATTAGCAGAACTTCC
>Ga0209363_1000320_pt1 | contig 17704 bp, 14 predicted proteins | sample WorMetexBAHAMAS3_FD_187385 | JGI IMG/M metagenome (GOLD analysis project Ga0209363, IMG submission 187385) | Marine gutless worms symbiont microbial communities from Max Planck institute for Marine Microbiology, Germany - Inanidrilus exumae... | ecosystem: Host-associated > Annelida > Digestive... | reverse complement strand
GATCGGTCGGTAGCTGTATGTCACCGTTACTGGTGGTGTAGACGGGATGCCAAGGCAGCATGTGATCAGATGGTGATCGGAGAAGCTGACCGACGAGACAGACAGTTGAGACACCATCACACCTCACTAAGCCGAGTCAGTGGCCCGGTCTTATCCTTTCTTCATCTGATAGACTCCTATCTAGTGGACCAATTGTCCTGAGACCTGTATGAAATTGTGGATGGTATCAGGAAATGTTTGTGGCCAAAATTGCTCCAGTACTCCAGAAAAAGTGCCACCTTGCACGTGAGCATAACTGAACCTCAAAATGAGGAAGCGTGCAACATTACAGGTGCCTTTTTCGTTGCGTTATTGTGGTTACTATTATTTTTAGTTTACAATGGTTCAGCTTATGCTGAAGGAGTGTATATTGTATGTATGCATCCGTCTGGAATGTTGGTGTATTATAGTAAATAATACGTAAACAAGCAAGCTGGTTTGGGTATGGGGTTTACCACAGAGGACGGTTACTTTGTACTAAATGGGGATCCAGATCTGCCCATGAACAGGAAACCTTCCACCGAGGTGGAGTGTTGGACTTGGAAAATTTACAACTGTTGCTGCCGATCATTTCGTTGACTAGTGATCATGTTTGTCTTGCACATTTATGGCGGTGTATTGATTTTCCATTATGATCGTTGCATTTGTAGATGCCTGGCTATCAACAGCAGTTTCAACCCATGGCTGGTGCTGTAAAGGTATGGACTCAGACTTGTGTCCGCAAAGGCATTATGTTTTCAGGCTGTCTCATTGTCCCGTATATCCATTTGTCCAGTCAGATATTGTAACCACAGTCCACAATTAGTGCTGTGACGATTCTGTTTTTTATAGATCGATTGATTTCAATCGCTTTTTGGCGAAAATAACCAATTCAATTCGATCTCAATTTTCTTTCCGGCGGCAGACTGCTTTGACTATGCCCGAATTTACAAACACCCAGGCCCTCCAGGGGCGTTCGTTAGATGCACCATGACTGCTGCTCCATGTCGCTGTTGCAGGCGGGTGACGTCGGTCTCACTCACTCTCCTTAAAGTAGGTATGTTAATTCCCGGGAAGTTTCATTCCCAAGCTTCGATAGGCCTTTCCTGGGACTCGATGGAGACTCGATTTGGATGGGGAGGAGCCACAATCTCGGGTTTCATGATATGATGCCCTGTAGCTGAAAAGAGCCTCTCCCACTGTGCAGAAGTTGATGGTACAGTGAGTAAGCTGCAGGCAACAAAAACGTTGGCACATTATAGGTGCATGGTGCCTTTTTGTTGCATTATTGTTTACTATTATTTTTAGATTACCATGGTTCAGTTTATGCTATGGGTTGTATGTATGCATCTGTCTGGAATGTTGGTGTATCATAGCTAAATATGTAAACAAGCAAGCTGGTTTGTGTATGGGGTTTACCACAGAAGACAGTTTCTTTGTATTAAATGGGGACAGGAAGCCTTCCACAGAGGTGGAGTGTTGGACTCGGAAAATTTTCAGCTGTTGCTGCCGATCATTTCATTGTGTAGTCTTTACAAACCTGGAAGTAACTGGGTGTGTCAGTTTACTGTTTTGTTTTGATGCCAACTGTAAGTTTTCCCACAGTTATCCATCTCGTTTCTTGCTGTGCTGTTGTTTATGTTTCGACATGTTGACTAGTGATCACGTTTGCCTTGCACGTTTATGGCAATGTATTGATTTTCCAGTATGATCGTTGCATTTGTAGATGCCTGGCTATCAACATCAGTTTCAACCCATGGCTGGTGCTGTAAAGGTATGGAGGCAGACTTGTGTTTTTATGCCTTTGCCACCCAACACTGTCCGCAGGCTTGTCTCATTGTCCCATACGTCCATTTGTCTGGTCAGATGTTGTTACCATGATATCTCATAAACGGCTTGAACGATTTTGATAAAACTGATGGAATATTCACTAGCACAACCTATTGACAACCTGATCAGTTTCTGGAGATTGTAGGTCAAAGATGGTCACGGCAGGCCATCGAGGTCAAATCTTCTGCACACTATATCTCACGAACTACTTGAGCAATCTAGCAATCTCAATGAAACTTATAGGGAATAACTACAAGCCACTACTTATCACCTGATTATATTTTGGAGGTCAGAAGTCAAAAGGTCAACATCACATATTGGTTCAAGTATGTGGTGGCGGTGGCGTCCACGTTGATGTCAATCTTCTGGTTTCAAGATGTATCATTCATTCATTTTCAGTTGAGGATATTGCACTGTAATGTTGCACTCATCTGTTTTCTGCTGTTAAAAGTTGGATGGTGTTGTGAATTTGTGGTTCTTTGTCATATAGAAAGAAGATGTGATGCAGTTTTCGCAGCCTCAGCGAGGCCGGATGTTGCGTGGTCAGAGTACCGGTGAAGCTGGTGTTGGCGCCGGCTTTGTCTATCCTGACAGTGGAATGCAGTCAGGACGGGCTTCAGCATTTCAGCCGGTGTTCAACAGTGCTGTTCCGCCACCGGCACATCGTAAGCAGCTGTCAGGAGGTGCAGGCTGGCCTGGTGCCTATTCCCAGCCTCCAGCCGCCGGTCCTCAGTTGAGCCCTGTTGCACTACAGAAGATGCTGGAGCTGCAGGCGATGCTGCAGCCGCTGCTTAATGAGCGCTCTGGGATCCAGCAGAGCAAGACATTATCGCAGTTGCAGCGTAGACAGGCCCTGGAACGACTGAATCCCATGATCGATGTTGTCAAGCGACAAATGGACCAGTTGCAGGGCGTTCCAATGCCGCCACTGGGTGGTCACATTGGCGATGTCAGCACGTTGCTGAACCGTCTGCGACTAGACCACGATGCAGCCGGTGTGGTTCCTGACATGCAGTTACCGGCTGGAGGTGACGTTGGTGCAGGAATACGTGGGCCGACCGGCCACAATTCGCCTGGCTCCGAAGCATTTGCTGGATCGTGGGTGGGAATGGCAGCGGCACAAGGTCAAGCAGGAGGTGTTCCGGCAGTGGGATGGGCTGAGCCAGGTGGAATGCCTCGAGGAATCCGAAGCAGTGGTCCAGCGGCGCAACAGTTTGGTGGTAATGGTGGCGGCGCTCAGTCTGCAGTGTGGAACCCACAATATCCTGCTGGACCTCGAATGCCAGCATCTGAGAAGCTGGACGCTAGTGGAGGTTGTTGTTATATTACTTTGTAATTACTGTAGGCGTTGTTCCATTGCAAATACAAATACATTGAAAATTTGTAAAGCGCTGCTGCTATATGAAATCAGCCAGGAGTGCTATAATGTTAACTGTCAGCAATCAAATGCTAGTGTATAAAGTTTAGTTTTAAGTTTACGTTTAAAGACTAAAGTGTCAATTATTGAGTGAAGATGTGATGGTAGACTATTCCAGACAGCAGGTCTGGTGAAACAAAGCCTCACTTGTCATACTTTGTTCTGATACAACGTTTGACATAGACAGCCATATAAATGGATTGAAGACCAAGCCTTGTACTGGATTGCGTGACTGTAACGACACTATTTATATGTTATTTATTTTCGTATGTTTATGGAGCTTTTTTGATGTGCACTAAGTGACATTGTTTATATCAGATACGATGTTTAATAGGCAACCAGTGTAAGTGCATCAGGAAGGCATCAGGAAGGCATCAGGCCTGTAAAGTCCGGCTACCACTCTCTGGCTAATTGGTTAATTTTTCACCGACGTTTGAGGTTGTTATGGCCATCTTTTCATCAGATGGCAGTTTGCAGTCATGTTTATGGTAGCAGTTGTTCCAACCTGCCAGAGTGTATTTATGGAAATTTTGGCCCACCCATGACGTCTACATGACCCATATTTTGCTCACCAAATTTCACGAATATCGATAAATTTGCCACTGTAAAATTATAGCAAATTAAAATTTTTGCCAGTTTGGCTTGAAAATGCCTATAATGCCATTTGGGTTTTGGGCATTTAATCCCCTTAATGGCAGCAGTGTCAGCGACTGACAGCGAGATCCCCAAATGCACATGTTTGAGTGATTTTATGTCATGTAGACTTTATATCTTATACAAGTACGGAGTTACGACTGTCATCTTGTTGAATTTCACTGGAAGTTGATACTATAAAACCCTTTAATGTGGCTGCCCTAAAAGTTGGCGACTTCACATACAAAATTATTTTGCGCCTTTTGGTGAATTCAAACTACACAATTCCAACACGAGTAGGCCTAATTTCAAATCACCAGTAAACATTTAACACATTTGCACCCTCTAATTTTGCGGTTTTGTTTAGCTGTCGAAATTTGCGAAATAAAGGGCATGCAAACATTAAAGGTTTCACATTGAGTATGCATGTAAATTATGATGTAGAATGACGTCCTATCTATACATACCAAATTTGGTTAAGTTTTCGACAGTTAGCTTTGAAAATGTCCATTTGCGCACAAAATGTTTTTGGGGGATTTGATTCACTGAATGGGGAGCAATATCAACGAAACCTTCCCAAAATTTATCAAATTTACAGTTACTGGGTCCCATACCCCACTGCTGCACTGATCAAGGTGAAATTTTGCATGAAAGTGCAGTCTCCGAAGTTCGACTCTTTTACACTAAACGTCACCTTGATTGATTCAACAAGTTACCCACGAAGAGTAAGAAATCAGAAAATCGACCACATTTTAAAATTAGTGGGTCCTGTACCCATGCTTTTGCACTGATTGGAGATATTTGATGTGTGATATGCCAGATGTCCACCGTGATCGGGGTGGTGTAACGTGCAGCCGCTGTGGGACTGACAGCTGTAAATTGACCTCTTTAGTAAGTGAAATACCGGAAGTCTCAGTGCAGGCAATCCTGCCAATTATTATGCAGCATATGAATATCTACACCTTTCAGTGCTGTTATTAAATATGAATTCTGCTATGTGACTGTTGTAGCTAAGTTGAGTGGCTCTTCGACTTGGCTGAAAATATCAAACATACCACCTCAGGTTTGTGTATAGCTGTCAGTTTGCATAATCAAGCAGTAGCCTACCTGTTTTTATAACACAAAATAAGCTCTGAGATGTGCTAGTCCAGGGAAGAAGATGAGTAGGAATTTGGGCAAACATTGCAACAGTTAGTGATATGACTTGGAGGGCTGCCAGCACTAGACTGCTAGACTTGCACTGCACTAGTGACTGTGAAACCTGTGGCATCAAGTACACTACTTCAGTGTCCACGTATATGTTTAAGTTATGTGTAATATGTAATGTAACTAAGATGTCAATGCATGTCTTGTTTCCTAGTAATTACTTCGCCTCTGGGAGGGGTGCAAAGTATTGTGATCCGCGTGTCTCTGTCTGTCTGTCCGCTCGTATATCTCAAAACATACATGTCCAAATTTTCTCTTACCGGTGGCTGTTGCTCAGTGCTGTAACAGTGCAATTATTATTATGCTGGCTGCACCTTGGTAAGCATAAAGTAAAGATCTGCCATCTGTCTTCTTTTTCTGAACTTAATGGGGCATGTGGCATCTTTTATCTAACCTTACTAGGGCGGGTGGTGCATACTATACGTGACTCACCAGGGGGCAGCATGCGACGCGGCCAGCATGCATTTCCGAGTATTACGAGGACAGACATACCTGTATAATTCCGGTTTTGCGGATGATGTCATGTTTTGACATGATGGTCCTGAATCTAAGATGATGCATTTTTTCGTCCAGTTCACCAGATAGCGGCACCAGTTAAATGTAGACAATGTTGTTTGGTTGAGTTCTCCCGGTGGTTGCACCGGGCAAAGTCTGCTGTCTCTGACTGGCTCTTGTTGTTTATTTTGGTATTAAAACATATACTGCTGCTTCACTTGTGTGTAGTGATATTGTTGTTGTTCTTTAACTTAAATTTGTGCTGGAGTTGCAACTTTGTGAAAGGTTATGGTTGTGGTTTCAATTGCAGATCGATGGACAGTTTGTTCAGATATTGTGTATGCAGTATGGCCCGCTGACAATGTTTCTGTACAACAAGTCTTCATCCCATGCATTTGCCTGTTTTTCCTCTGCCGACAGTGCACGGCGAGCATGCTCTGCGTTTACATCGTGTGCTCCTGGAACCGTGCCATTGACAACAGAAGTTGTCACCGCAGAGACTGTTACGCGGCTGATCGAAGGGCAGCAGGCAAGTGGATGGATGCAGTTGCCTATTGTTGCAAATGGCTCACAGATGCCACTTCATTGTAAGCCGTAGCTTACGTCCATGCTCTTATCCACCTTTTGTGTAACATTCGGCAACTGTGTCAAGCCAATGTTCAGCAGGATTCCGTAAGTCAGCATGAATATGGCCACAGCATGCATGCCATTTGCAGCAGAGTATGTTCTGATGCAGTAGCATTTCGAGTTGGTGATCTTGACAGTGATTGTATTAGCTGCTTTTAAACGACAGTACCATTTATGTGATGACAGCAACTTTGCTTGTCTAAACGGACTGCAGCAAATACATTTTTTGAGCATTGCTGTAGAATGTATGCACTGCTATTGCTGTCGCCGGATTGTTAGCAGTGATACAAGCACTGTTCCATGCTGCTGGTAATGCTAACCAAGAGTCATTTGTAAGAAGCAGGTTCCCTTTTTGTTGTTGAATATCTTGCCTCACTGCATGATAATCGGGCAGTTTTGGCTGTTTGTTATTGTTTCATGTGGACTGTGTGTTTAATCCGGCGGAATATTTTGTAGTCTGTAATTTTTGACTGTGTCAGGCACAGTAAATATATATCACTAACTGTTGGCACAACAATCCAGAACATTTGCCTTCTTGCGAAGTTGATAGCAAAGATGTATAGTAACTTGTGGTCCAGATTGTATTTATATGTATACTTTCACTTGCGGTTGGCCGGTGACGAAAGTTTGTTTACATAGATTTGTTGTGTCGCATGGCAGTTGCGGTCCATGCGTATATGACTCACTGTAGACAGCTGTGATAGAGCTGTTGTGTGTGTTGCTTTTCATAATCCTTGTTGATAGCCATGTACAAGTTAGTGCTTTGTGTTGTTATGCGGTCATCTGTAGAATCATTAAAGTAAGGTTGTTCGATTTCAAACATTCCATTTTTGTACCAGCTATAACCACAGTTTGTGCACTGCAAAAGTTGTGGGAGAACATCAGCATGGTGTTTTGTAATTTGTCTACAACATGGCATTGGCAGTAACTACATATTGATGCGCGTGTGTGTGCATTAATGCATAAAAAGTTTGTAGAGGCGCATTTGCAGTAGTTAAAAAGTATGCTTATTATTGATGGTGCTATGTTTTTGTATATAGAGGTCTGTGCTGTGTGTGACGTTTTCGTTTCCTCTCTGTCATTAGTATTGCAGCGATAAGTTTACGTGATTTGTCGGTTTTTGTGATCTAAACTATATGTGCTGTCGGTTTAGATATTTTAGTCTCTGAGAATAGTGAACTTGAGTCGATTGTTTACATGTACAGTTGGGTTTCATGGGGTGGTGATTAGAGTAGTTCGCATAGACTGTAGTCAGTGACGTCTATCTGTGACATGCATCATTGTGCTGTAGCACATGGCAATTTGGATTAGTGGTAGCATCACTTCACACGTTAAAAAACGGACTCTGTATCAAGCCTTCTTACTGCTGAGATTGCTGACCTTGTGGCTATACTGTCCTAGTATTTCACCAGCCACCCAGGCCAACTCAGTCAAGCCATTCCACCTTTGTTAGTACTGTTAGTAAGTTCTGCCTGACTGTACTGTCATGGGTGTGTCGCAGCACATTGCATGGTTCATCGATGACCGCTGAGACTTGTTGGTTGGCCAGAACTGTGTAACTGTCACAGCTGATGACTAGCAGTCACACTATGTGAATATTGGAGGCCAACTGATTGCCACCTAGCATAGTTTTTTGTGATCCACTGTGAAGTTGAACATGAAGCTGCATTTTATTGTCATGTGTCAACATAGCAGAGCTGTGCAGAGTGTAAAACTGATATATTTCAAATTTGGTATATGGATTAACTGTGAAAATTGCCAACCTCCAAGTGCACTTTGTTGGAGTTTTGTGACCCTCTAAAATTTCGAACCTGTCCATGTGCTATCTTTGGCATGTGTAAAATTACGAATTCAACTTTATTACACAGGTCAGCTATAGCTAGTACCGGCCAATTGATGATAAATTATACTGCAGAGGGGGAATTATCAAGGTCACGTAACCCATTTTATTTTCATGAACAAATGCTAATAACTTGGAAAAGGTACAATATATGATTACAGTGGAAGACCTATAGCAAATCATGTAGCTTATCAAATGATACCGTTACCAGTGACCTTCAGTGTCCCTTCAGCTATTTTAACCTTTCTAAATCCAAGACATTGGAAAATACGGCACATTCAGGTAAATTGCATTTTCCGGCAAATAGTAAGTCATACGTGCCATATAACTGTACCTGTCATAACCAAGCTAAGGACCGTTTCAACGTTGTAGGCAGTCATGTACAGTGAAAAAGTGGTGATATGTTGGATATAGAGCAAGAGAGAGAGAGAAATTTGACATGATGACTATCAACTAGTAATAGGAAGTGATACCTGGCCTATCAAGTAGTGCTATTTCCACCAACCTTCATGGTCATTTCACTCGCCTGTTGCAAACCGTTTAAAATGCAGTTTCTCACGCAAATGTGTAGTACTTATCACTGCAGCTGGCGTGCGATCTGTTTGCGATAGCGAAGTTTCTTGTTTGATTATGTGTCGCACATACTGGTACGGATTTGTATGTTCATATGCGTATTGTTACTGTTGTCTAGCTTATCTGTTAAAGACTGTCATTATACAACTCATCATCACGTGATGCTATTTGCACAGTTTTATATATCTGTAGATAAGATACTGTTTTGTTATTATCATTATTGTGGCGTATTAATTCACTTGTTTCGTATATATCAGTTTGTATCATGAGTGAATGTTTGTGCACACTGACTGTTGTTTGTCATGATGATTGCTGTGTAAAGTTAATCATGTGAGTTTTCGTGACTGGTTGTATAGTGTGTACTGTAACGTAGAGTTTGTTTTCTCGGTTTTTGTATAGCGTCGTCATTGCTGTGTTGTTTCTCAGTTTATTAGCTTACAGCCTCACTCTAGAAAAAAAGGCATCACCATATAGGTGGACATATCTAACGAGCTGTACTACCAGATGCACAATATGGAAAGCCATGTGATTACCTTAAAACACCAACTTGTCAGTCATTAAATTTGACTGTATTGAAATGTATGGGCCTTGTCTAAGTAATTGTCACTGAGATCCTTTGGCTGCATGGTTATCACTAGATCTGCCCATTTTTGACTGTGCATATAGAGCATAAATAAAGCAGGTTTTCATTTTGTCTTCTTGCATATTTTTAGGCCGGTGGTTTTTTTGTGTTGAAAGTACCATTAAACTTCAATCAACCAATGGTAACCTGCTGTCCTTGTTATCATTACTATCAGTGAAGTGGTAGTGACAGTCTTAAAAGGTCTCAAAAGTTACCTTGTCGGTATCAAGTTTGACGATAAACGTGACCCAGTTTGACAATGGCAGCTCTGACCTATTCAGATCCGAGTGTTTTTCGATCCAGTCATAAAAGCAGGTTGTCTAATTGCTCAATGAATTTGACATTCTCGAAGTTTGCTATGCATTGTTTGACTCTGTCGTGTCTTGTATGACGCTTGGTTAATATCACGTCTCTTGCATTTCAGTGTCAAGTGGAATATTTCACCATGTAGATTTGCACGGTGTAGACAGTGCCAGATGTCTGTCTAGAAGTGCTAACCAACGAGCCTTTGTAAGCATTGCATCTGTGCAGAATGCATACAAATGAGTATCATGCTCGAATATCGGCGATTTATTTAACTAAGTGGCTCATTACATAACATCTTCAAAAACTGAAGGTAAATTTTCAAAAGGGTATCAGGTGAGGTGCATTAGTAAGTACAAGTTAGCTCGGTGACTTTATATGAAGTATTATTTCTCCATCACTCAGAGCACATAGGTGGAGGACATGATGGGATGGTATTAAAAGATACAGGAGAGAATGCACTGGTCCAGAATTGGTGTAGAAAAATGGTACAAGTGTTTTTATCCTAGCATTGTGACAGTGACACAGCACCGGGGAATCAGTGATCAGTGAGGCCGATATCCCCCAGGGCGAGGCCCTGCTATATTGCTCTTCGGTGGGGTTGACTCAGACGATTACCTCAAATGTGGGTAAATTGAGTGCGTGATTTCTGACACTAATACTGATTGACTTTTTGAGTTTCAAATTTTCGTGTTTGCATTTTGTGTTCTGGACAACGATGTGCGTAGTGTAGCTGTAGCACAGTTCTTGTCAGAACAGGCATACAATTATTCCTAGTAATCTTGGCCTGTACATTGTACCATTTAAATTTTAATGTTTATGATATAGTTCAACTTTAAAGCCACCATATAACCTAAATTATGTCGAAAGCACCGTTAAACCCCAACCAAACAATCTGCTAATAACGTTGTCGTTATTAATGTAGTGAAATTGCCATATGTGGTGCTTTTATCTGTATTCCGTAAGTAATATTCTGTGTATTGTTAGGTGGTAATTGCCGCATCACATGCATTGCGTCAGATGCGGGCTGTTGCCGCAGATGGAGTAGCATGGTCAGTCTGTGTGTGTCAGTCAGTTTGGCAGTCTGTGGGTCACGTTCGTAAGCCCTGCGAAAACGGCTGGACTGATTGAGTTGCCATTTGGGGCTGTCTTGGGTGGGCCCAAGAAACCACGCACTTAGATGTAGGTTAATTGTCCAAGTAAGAGGCAATTTTTGGGGGTTGTCCAGCCCACTGAAAAGCATGGGGGAGTCTCTGGCGTGAGATGTGCAAAAAGGTTGAACCGATCGAGATGTCATTTTTGGGGCTGACTTACGTGGTCCATGGAACTACTGTATGTCTTAGATGGAGGGAAGGGTCAAGATCGGACGATTCCATTTGTCGGCGATGCAGCCTTTCATCGGAATTCTTTGACCACTTGTTCACATTATTGCAACAACTGTCACAGCAGTTGTTGTTTACCATAGACAGCATTATACTACAAAGGTATATACCATTAGGGTTTCAGGAATTCATCTAACATTCACCTGCCATATGCATAATTTGCAATTGACTTTTGCTTCTAAGTTCACTGCTTTGAAATCATTGGTTGGGTATCGTGAAAGCTTGCAGTCTAAAGCAGTCCTACCTTTGTACACCCCAGATGTTTCATTACAGAGCCTAGCACATGTTAAGCAGAGAAAAATATAAGGCCAAATAGTATTTACTTTCCACTATTCTGTGTTACAGCTTACGTGTACACGGAACTGTGGCATTAGTTTGGTTGACAGTTCGTGCACGGCATGTCTGTACATGTTTCATTTGTATATAGATCTTATGAACTGTTATGTAATTTAATGATGTAATTTTTTGAAAATTAGTTTTGCTGTGTCATGAGGGTATTACGTCTTGATATAACTATACTAAAATGTTAAGATACGTTAAATAATGTTTTACTTACCAGCTATTTTTCGACTGTGGCAGTTGCACAAACGTTGCATTGACTCGCAAAAAGAAAGAGCAAAATATTATTAGCAGTCGTGTGTTTTCTGATTAATTCTTCTCCTCTATGAAATACTGTTAATTTTAATGTGGGTGTATTGCAAATACATTGATTTAAGAAGCTTCTTTGCAAAGGGACTGCACTATTTCAGTTGAAACTTTGTCATAGATGCTGCACAGTAATACGAAAAAAATTACATTTGGAAAGGCTTGTAGAAGGTGAATGACCTTGAAGGTCACTCAAGGTCATCCAAATTGCCGCTATTTGATAGGCCATACATATCACTTACTATTAGTGGTCTGCAATAACGACTCCATCTTGCACCATTTTCGAGATACTACGACATTTGGAGTGCAAATGACTGCATGTGAAATTACAAGACATGTGTGCTTTCCAATTCATGTGTAAAGATATTGTAGATAATACATACAGCGTTTACTGAGGTGTACTGAGGTGTGGGAGATAGAAAGGTATCAGACAGCAGCGATGGATGGTAGGGGGTATGTTAGGGCATAATGGCGCTTTCAAGAGGCATCACGTTACCCAAAGACATCCCTTTCGGGGTAATCTATCACGCATGCATTATTACTTCTCATTATAAATTAGCACAAGAAATGAAAAGTTTCTAGATTCACCAGTTCCAGAGATATGATTGGTAGACCAAAATTTAAAGAAATGGTCACGTGTCTCTGACGATGTCCATTAAGAGGTAGTTTGTTATCCCAAGGCTAAAACGATGTACGCTACCTGTATATACAATTTGACAACTCTATCTTCAGCGGTTCCAGAGATCTGATTGGTGCCTCCCAAAATTTAAATGGTTTACAAGACCTAGCCACATCCCTTTCTGGTATTGTTTTGTCATCCGTGGGTTAGAACTTGGCTATAATCAACCTACCTACCAAATCTGAAGTCACTGTTTCCACCCACTACAAAGATGAGATTTGATACAAAATGTGGAAAATGGGGGGTTTGAATAGATAGGGGTCACTGGAAATAGTGCCATTCGATAGATAGCATACTTCGATAGACAGCATACGACTATTAGACTTCCATAGTAACAATGTCTCTATCTTGCACCATTTTTAACCTACCACACCTCTGTTTGGCGACCCCACTGGGGGTGATGCCATTGGAATTTCGCCGAGAACTTTGGTAGCCGTTTTCACAGAACACCAATTTGTGACAGACGGACAGACACATGACGACAGCATATAATATATCACACTAACATAGCACTGTGCCGTAAAACTGTACCAGGTTGATTTTTGCAGTAACTTGTCAGTTCTATACCAATCTGTGTCTTTCTTTTCCAGTTATCTTATCTCGAGAATTAATATTTATTAAACTTTAATATTTATAATATAGTTCTACATTAAAGGTGCGATATGACCTAAATTGTGTTGAAAGTGCCGTTAAACTCCAACCAATTTGTGTCATTCTTCTACTGGTGTGATCAGAAATGATTTGTATATCTTAAACCTTTCGAAAAACTGGCCATCACACCTTCTGTATGTGGTCACCTTATGTGATAAAAAGTTTTATTAATAATACAAGAATATCACCAGTACGAGTGAAATTGTCCTTTATTACAAGCAACTTAGTAACTGAAAACTAACAAAACAAGCAAAAATGTATTTGAAGGTGTGCAAAATGTCTGCATCACTCTATACGCATTCAAGCTGGCAGTCTCTTGCCACATGTCAATCGTTACAATTGCCGCGAAATTAAAGGGCGTGAATACTGTTTATATACCAGCTTTAACTGACATAGTATGCTGCCTTAAAATTGTGTGGTTTGAATTCACCAAAATAAGAGGCGCCAAAAGCCAAGATAAATTTACACGTGAAGTTGCCAACTTTTAAGGCAGCCAAATAAAAGAGTTTCACAGTAGTACAGTATTGCCAAAGTTATTGCAAAAATAAATTCAGCAGTTTTTTTTGACTCAGAGTACATAGTAATTCATTGTCACCAACTGTGGTCCACACATTCTTCAGTAATCTTAACATGTCTGTCACAGTGCCACAGTAATAAATGGATGTCACTGTTGGCAATGTTAACTTCAAACCTACCACTGAAGACAAACTGGTTAAAATTCAGACATTGCCATTGAGGCTTGAATCAGGGGTTGGTTGGTTGGTTGGAGTATAACGACACTTTCAGCACAATTTAGGTCATATCGCACCTTTAAGGTTTCTACCTTAAAGGTGCGATATGACCAATGTATATTACAAATATTAAAATTTAATAAGTATTAATTCTTGGGGTAAGATAATTTAAAAGAAAAATATAACAACAGTAGATTTAGACTGAATAAGTAAATTGAAATTAGGCTTGAATCAGACTGAATGCAAATAACAGAACTAGCAAACTTCTTAAAGCAAAACAAGAAGACTTCCATCTCCCATGCAGTACACCACAGTGGATGTGGAACTTAACAACAGATGCAAGATTCACACTTGCTAATATTGTGGATTCACGGATCACTCGAACGACACGTACGTGTATATATCTACAAGAACGAAGGCTAACACAACAACAATGTATGCGTTATGTACACGCAAATACCACTAGCTGTTACTCAGAATATATAATTATGTTATTGAAAATCACTACCCAAGTGATGCGTGGTGTATAACAGACAGTGTGAATGTTCTGATGTGTTACTCAATTGTGAATGCAACGGTGTTCCAAAAAAAACATTGTTGAACTGACACAAATAAAACACTAATTGTGTTGATATCTAACAATTACCTTCTGCATGTGAAACTGCAATATAATTGCACCAGTCGAGTACCAGCTGCTCTGTTATACTGAGCAACACTTTTATTTAGAACTCAACAAATAGCAACAACAAATGTCATATTGTGACCACACATATGTATATTACACACAGTAAAGTTACACTAATCTGTAAAATATTTTGTTAAGTGAAATCAGCTTTGTGAAGGAAGCTTGTCTAGGTATGGCTTTCCCTTGGCAAGATATTCAGTGTCTGTAGGATCAAAGTAGTGACCTTCAAGGTCACTGGAAATGGCACAGCTCAAAAATAGTTAATGGCAATCTAGTAAGCATGCCAATGACAGCCAACCTTGTACGTTTCCAAAACATACCACTTGTTTAGTGTACATGACTGCCTGTGATGTTGATCACTCCTTCAGCTTAAAATTATACATGTCTATGACTACGACTTCATATTTGTCTGTAAAGATATACTGTTTTCCATGGCATGGGGCTGAGAAAGATTTCAAATAGCTGACGTGGCGTCAAAATCACTGTAAATGGCGCTAATCCAACAGACCACATAATTTCCCATTAATTTCTATTATAACTAAGCTGCTGTCTTGTACTATTTCCAACATATCACTACCTGTTTAGGAAGGCAGGTTTAATATGATTGCGTTCGTTCGTTATTGCGGGCAAAGATCCAGCCTACTGTGGACCTCAGTGCTAACACCTCGTAGTGGTCCAGTCCAGTGCACTAGCCCAGGGAGAGTAGGGGCACTGGTAGTTGTGTGCTAGTGTATGCGTGACATGTAGGTTGGATGAGGGATATGTAGGAAGTGAGCAGCTTGTCGGGTATTTGTAACGCGCCCCCTCTAGACATGGCCTACCGTCTAGCTTAGCCCTGACTGGTACTGTGTGCTGCAACAGCCAGTGGCCAGCCACGCCTTTCAGCTTCAACCACGCCGGCGCAATTAACAACCTTGCTGCTATTTAAGGTGTCAGCAACGGTCACACATTATAGAGGACACCGTCGAGCCCTCTTTTTCCTGCCCGGGATTATCTCCCTGTTCACCATGTACATAGGAATTATTTGAAATAATTCTTTCCTGGAAGGCGGACGCGCCCGAAATAAGCTTTCAACCCGGCTTCTGAGGCATGTCACGCTCCACTGCACATGGCGCCCGAGTGCGTTGACCTTTGAGCTTTATGGACAGGTCTAATATGATTGCATATGACCATGAAACGTCTTTGTAGTCGAGTATGACAAATTTCTATTGTTGTAATGACCTCCAGCATGATGTCCTGTATTTTACAATTCTAGCCAATGAGGAATTTCCAGTAGCTGAAAGGTCACTCAATATGGCACTATTCCACAACTATGTTCTTGTTTACTATAAATTCCAACATATAGACACGCTCGTTGAAATTCACAAATTTTTGCACATCGTGCGTTTTTAGCATCAGGTTGGGACAGACCTTATTGGAATTTCACAAGGACATTTAGAATAAGAAACCTACATTCCACGGGCGACTAAGGCAAAGCCTTTAGAATGCATTGTGACAAATACTGACATGTGACAGAAAACCACTAGAATATAGCACATATGAACTCTGCAAAGTCTGCATATGCAACACATGTAAAAAATTGTCCGAACTGCCACGTGTACCTGCCACGTGTTTATGCGTGAAAAGACAATACCTTCATTTTGAGTTCATTTTCACCAACCAAGACAAGACAGTATACAAACAGACAACTAAATCAACATTTAAAGAAAACCTGTCTAGGTCAAATTTTGCTTACCGTGATTGCATATGACCTCGTAGCAGATTATGCGGATTTGGTTATGTGGCAACCAAAAATACATTACAACTATTAACATGAGCTGGGTCTGAACTGGCTACAATAAGCAACAACAAAACAAGCTCATTATCAGTAATAAAAAGTTGTACACTGACAAATTAAAACAACTTATATCATCTAGCAGACACAGACTCTTTAAAAAAGATGACCATCCACAACACCTTGCGCAAACAAGCCAACAGCATATAAACTGTATTAGAATTCATGGCAGCCACCAGTTCTAACAATCAAACATAAATAAAAAGCAAAATGTATAACACTTTCGTAAAAGCTGCTGCCTTGCTTCAGGTACTAACAATCCTTAGTCACATGACTGCAATTAAACAGTGGCACTGACGACATACAGCTGCTGCTATACTAACAGGCAAAGATGATTACAGAGCGACTGTCAGTCAATTTCACCGAGTCTGCAATGTTTAAGGTTCCAGTTGCAAAATAATACAGTTCACACGCGCTCTACAGGGAGGTCATCGTAATAGTATAATACAGCTCGTGCTACTACGCAAAAGAAAACAAACAGTAAAACACTTCTCGTGATGTACAGCTGTACACTAACTCGACAACATTTCTGCTAAAACGACGGCTTTGCCACAGTCTAGTTCCACTAGTTGACGACGACAGATTCTGCCTGCGACCAAATGACTGCAAACTTGTCTACACGCAGAAACGAATAACCAATTTCAAAGACCGTCCGTCTCATTTCTGACACGTTTAATATCTACGTCGGTAGCATCAGCATCGCTGGCATCAACAAGAAGAGAACGTTTCACTGATGCAGCAGCAGCAGCAGACTGGCTCGAGTCAACTGCAGCAGATAAACTGTCGGCTGATGCACCATTAGTTCCATCCTGCATTACAGTTCAACAAATACATTTCAAAACCATTCCATGTTTCTGGTCATCACCAGGCTTTGTACTGATCTGCTTCACAACATGATTTTAGTTTGCACTATTTAATCTACAAACTAGTTCTTAATTAAGCTAACAAGCTGTTGCTACAGGCTTATGTGTCGTGCATAGATCCTAGATGCCTTTAGAGTAACAAAAAATTGCCGTGAAAAGTTACACTTTGACGAATGTTAGTTTTAAACACAGTAATTCAAAATTAATTTGGACTGAAATGAAATGAAAATTGTGGTTTTCCTCGTGATTCGATTTTTTATAAAGAATTCGATGCTGATTCAATTTCAATTTTTTCGACACAATAGTCAACCAATTAACCATGTTAGTCAGCTAGAATGACAGATGCCACTGTATCGTAGTGCTTTTCACCGACTCTGTGGCCTATACTCACTGCACCAATGTGTTGAAACTTAGTTACATCAATACAGTGCAGTAGGTAAAATAAATTAGCCCCGTACGGGCGGCTGACTCCTACTTATTGCCTACTTACTGCAGCAGCTCCAACAGTTTGGAATTCCATCCCACTCAGTATCAGACAATCACCATCTATTGGCTCCTTCAAACGTCATCTCAAAACTCATTTATTTACCCTCCTCGGCTAGTCCATTTCCCCACCCAGCGACACCAGCGCCTCCGACTCAAGCATGCTTGAATTTGTGCACCATACAAA
>Ga0209363_1000318_pt1 | contig 17719 bp, 8 predicted proteins | sample WorMetexBAHAMAS3_FD_187385 | JGI IMG/M metagenome (GOLD analysis project Ga0209363, IMG submission 187385) | Marine gutless worms symbiont microbial communities from Max Planck institute for Marine Microbiology, Germany - Inanidrilus exumae... | ecosystem: Host-associated > Annelida > Digestive... | reverse complement strand
CTGGTAAGCCTAGACATTGGCTTGTAAAACTTGCTATTGCATCATTGTGTGTCAAAAAAGTGGGGGGGGGGACTTTTTGCATGATTGCCCTGTCCTGAAATCTTGGTGGGATACGTGCCCCCCCCCTGTGGATACGCCATTACTAAGACCTATGAGAGTGTGGTATCTGTATGTGACAGGTTCAACGGTGGAATGTGAGAGCAGTCAGTTTCAATGTCAACACAGTGGTTTGTGCATTCCAGTGAGGTTTAGATGTGATGGCCGTTATCAATGTGGTGGTGATGACAACTCCGATGAACTTGGCTGCGTTAACAGTGAGCGTCCTTTCATATACACTTCTACAATAATTTATTAACTAAAATCTGTTGTTACTGTACTGTTAAGCCAGATTGAGTGAAGAATTGTGCATAATTTTCATATAAACTCAGTCTGTTTATTCTTTTGCGCTAAATGCATTCAATACAAATAAATGCAGACCACATGCTACGCTATCTTGATGTCCGTGGTTTTGAATAATAAGCTGTTACCATTCCTTGGGAATGGCTCTACTTTTCTACACTGCTGAACTGTATGATAAGTAGCTAATAATGATCACAGATGGGAGGCTGAAATGAGCTTCAGTGACTTTTGTGCTTCAGAACAGATGACTCGCTGAATGATAGTGCCCGCAAATTACTAACAGTGCAACAAAGGGACACAACTAGAAGAAGCCAGCACTCACAAGAGTGCAAAAACCCATGCTGGCACTGTTTTTGTGACTCGTGACCTTTGATATTTTTTAGGACTCATGGTGGAACATTTCTTTGTCAAGTTTTGTGATCCTAGCTACATTATTTTTGAGATACCATGTGGAAAAACAGACAAAGCCTCTAAAAATAACCTGCCTCCGCGACAAACATCGGTGCGGGTATATGTACATGTAGGAAGTATTTCTCAGATTTTACACAAACAAGAATATGCATATTCATGACTAACATAGCATGTTTGTGATACTGCAGGGCCATGTAACAATCTGACGGAGTTTGACTGTAGTCCTGATGGTCAGGGTACGTTTTGTATTCCGGTGAGCCAGGTCTGTGATGGTTGGAACAACTGTGGACGTTATGAAGATGAGAGTCCACGGATCTGCAACAGTTCCATTGGTAACTAGATATATATGCACTAATCACCAACTCCTTGCCGACTCATTTTAGCAACATCAACTTTATGTGCCACGCTGTCTTTCTAATTATATCTTGCTCTAGGCACTCAGCTTACACCATTGTATTTTCTGTTTTGTGATTTCACGTTTTTATTTGTGTTTAATTACTTATTTTACTCTGCTCATATATGTTTGCTACATGTTTTACAGTACATGGATGGATTGTATGAGGTTTTAATTAAGCTGTGACTGCAGATTTTTGTCATTTAATTAATTGGCATTTATCGTTTATTTAATTGATAAATTGTTAACAGTTGTTATTTACTAAATGGTTTTAATATTTAATTTATTTGCATCTGAGGTTGCCACTTGCCTGAAAAAAGTCCTGAAAAGTGCTAAGATTCAGCATTTGATTTTTGTGGCCCTGAAAAATCCTGAAGAAGTTATGAAAATTGAGCTGTACAGTGCTGAGAAGACTGGAACCTATCTGAACAGCTGGGGGCACCTTGCCTGCTATTGTGTGATTGATGACCAAATATTCTGTACAGTGTAAACAGGGTACCGGTAAGTTTTCTGATTTCGTGCAGTAAATTACGCTGGCTACCACACACCTTTTTGACACTCGTAAACGTACTGTATTATATCATAAATTAAAATTCTGATTCCAGTTTTCGTTTCTGCATTTATTGCTGAGATGTTGAGTTCCAGTTACTACCGCTAAGACAGCGACTGTGAACCGTACTGCATTGACAATTACTCAAACGAATGACGTACCTGGTACTTTGCTTCTATTGGTAGTCTTTTGTCGAGTAGATGATGTTGACTGTTGAGTTGTTGTGAGATTGTTCTCAGATGATGGTTCTGACTGTGTGTGTAGTGAACCCATGTCGTGATGGTAACGGTGGATGTGAACACGAGTGTGTCTTCACTCACGTCACTCATTACTGCAAGTGTCGACCTGGCTTCAGGCTGCTTGGTGATGGCACTCACTGTGACGGTAAGACATGCGGGTGACTGTGTCCTGGTACCATCCAGTCTCCACAGCTCGCTTACTGTGCAGTGTACACACGCGTACACCATTTGCAGTGTACACACACGTACACCATTTGCCACGTCAGCTCGGGTTGGCCGGTTGATCCTCGATCTTGAGTGTTGATTGGTTTATAAAATTCTCTTCACAGCCATATTAGTTTCCTATCCGTACACATGGCCATACAGGTACAGGTCAGCTGTATTTTAGCTGGCACCTTAAGTTAAGAACTGGAAGATTTTATTGGAGCAGAGTTTTACTACCTGTGTGCCCTTGCTGACAGCCACTAGTGCGTTTGTATTATGGAAGATGCTGAAGTTCTCTGAGCCGTGTTAGCTACACCATCACCAGGCTGGCCTTGTGTGAAGATGTCTGAAGAGATTGTATTGGGTGCACTGGTTTTTCCAAATATATTCGTAAGGCACTCGTTCTGGCGCAATATTACTAGTACAAGAATGGCTCTGTTCTTGTTATCCAGCTAACAGTGTTGAAACACTGAAGGAAGTAACCGTGGAAGTATTGTGCTGGCTCCGGAGCAGAATTTGATGATGCGTTCTTGCACTGTCTCTTGTAATCTAGACAGTTATTTTCTAATTCAGTGTAAATGACAGTTGATGGCGGATTACTATATATACAAAGTTATTGCTTTTGTTTATTACCGCCCCACCTACACTATGTGTAGGGGGCCAGATTTGTAACACTCGCATATGCAACATAACTCACCAGGGGGCAGCACACATGGAGGGCCAGTAATGTTACGTCCCGTTAGGGCGGCACCGTGTTATATCTTATTCTGCCAAAAAGCAGGTGAAAAATGGCCTTTTTTGTGGTGCATGCTGGGATGTGTTTTGGACGTGAGATAATGGTTGCTGTTACTTACTGCTGCTGTTGTAGACATTGATGAATGCCAAACACCAGGCAGCTGTTCTCAACTGTGTGAAAACCGAATTGGAAGCTTCAAATGTTCTTGTCACTCCGGGTACCGGCTTCATCGCGGTGATCATGTCACCTGCCTCGCCTTAGGTTATTATTACGTTTTCATGGCTGTGAACGTGACATGTAGCATCTTAGTTGTCGTTTTTCTCGCTCCCGTGTATTTTCGGTTAGCATGTAGTAAAAGGTGATGTGGATACCCTTTCTGTCATCCAGGTAGTACTGAAGGCATTTCACAATCTCAAAATTTTATAAGCCATACAGTTATAGCCCAATGATTGTATACTGACGTCATCTCATCACCAACGCTTGCCGTGTTTCGTAATCGTCTAAAAACCTACCTCTTTACACGATCATTTCCCTCCTAACAGTTTCTGCAAACACCGTTCATAGTGTTTTAGCAGTTTACACTTAGGCCACTATAAATAAGTTCTATGTAATATAATGTCTTAGGGTATATTTGATTATAGAATCCGGATTTGGATTCACATAGAATCTCGCTTCAGATTCATTGAAAAAGTGCGAGATTCTATGTGAGTCCAAATCCGGATTCTATAAATTGAATATGCCCTTAAGACATCATCATACTGTCTAAACCTGTGTCCAGAAAAGTGAATGTTTCCTAACTTTTGTTTGTATTTATCTGTAGGTAGCCATGAGTTGGTAGGCATTGCCTTTACTGCTTTAACATTGTTGGTTGGGCATCAGGAAAAGCATCCGGTTTGTATAAATTGAGGGATGAGGTGCTGGCAAGGTTATCTGTCTGAAGCGAGGTGTAGATGATTTACGTATGGTCCTGCTGATGCTGTTGCCACCCTGTCATCTCTTGCCTCATTAAAATTTATATGGTTCTTCCCTTCTGGTGTCGGCTTACCCTGGTTGTCCTGGAAAAGTCCCCATTAAACGTGTATTTATTGTGAATGGGTAGGCATTCTTTTGTTTTCATGTTAAGTGTATTGGTCTGGTTCTGTGAAAAAAAAATTATTGGAAGTTGTTTCAGCTAAGTTGCTACTTTCATTCTATACACCAGTGAGAGCTGTAACAGCATTGTGTATGTTTGTGTACTTGAAGGTGAGGAACCTGAACTTATCTTTGGCAGTTGGCACGAGATTCGACAGATCGGGGTCAGGTCGGGTCATTATAGGTCGGTCATTGGTGGCATGCATCGTGCTGCAATGCTTGACTTTGACTTTGCCAGAAATCTCATCTTCTATTCCGAACGTAATCTCTTCTCTGTTCATTCGTGAGTATTGTGGCATCTTGTGTCTTATAACAAACGTGCACATGACAAATTCTAGCAGTCCAGTGAAGCTTCAGTGGAAGCCTAAAAAGTTTGATGACAGCTGTAGAATGTCTTTAATTGAGTGGCTAAATCATGCGATGTGGATCAGCCGTGTCTTGGTGATTACGGTGATGGATGGTCACTGGCCGTTCCAGGTTTGATTCCTTCGGAGTAGGACCTTCAAAGAGAGCATCTGAACAAAATTGCCTCATTGCACCAGAATGTATCATTTCACCAGTAGGTGTGTCCAGACCCTTTGACACAGAGTACATGTGTTATAAGGCGACTCTGTTTACCTACCTCTCTTTGCCTTTCTCCATTTGTTTCAGAAAAAACGTTGGGAATAAAATAAATGGCACCAACCAGGCACCAACCATTGTCATCCAACCAGCACTGTCAGTGCACTGAAGTAAGCTCAAAGCACTGAACCCATCCGGTGGCCTGGTGTCGTCGTTTCTTTGTCCACAGCTGGAATGTTGAGGGTAGGGTATTGCTCCATTTACCATTTACTCTCTTGATGCCAGTAACCCGGTCTGCTGAATAAAATGACGTGAAAAAGGCACTAGTTAGACTGCTGTATAATTGATGTGGTAGTGCCACTGGAGAACCGAGTGCCCTTTCCTTGAGCAGTCCGATGGCAGATGATGAAAGTATGAGGCCAGAAGTTCGAGAAGAAGAAGAAGATTTTGCATTGACACTTAGATCCAGAGGGAGTTCATCCCCTTTGCAACACTTTCAGCCATCGAGGGTTGTTAGACCCAATTAAGCCACCATACGACTGACATCGGCCGGATGGCCAGCTCAGTTAGCAGCCATCACCTTTAACCAACTAGATCAGCATGTCAGCCGTCTTGGTAACAGGGCCTACTGTTACGCAGAACTCGCTGTTTCTTCCGTAGCAGTGGCCGAAACAATCACCAGTACTTATTGTGTTTATCCACAGAGAGATGGCTAGGCTGAGTTAGCCGGGGTTGCTGGTTCCAGTAGTAACAGGGCTCAACGTAGAGTAGCTTTGTTGATACGCCTAATGCAGTTACTGCTGTGCCATACTGCCACCAAGAAGTTGGTTGTTGATTGTCGTTGGTGATTTGAGCTCTTTCCGTGCTTTGACACTGTGACAGGAACGGCATACGGCCGATAAAAACGCCCGCCACCTGTATCGCAAGGTTCTGTTTATGAACACGAAAACCAAGGGGGAACCAGCTGACTCAGGTTCACCTGACAAACGGTCGCTAGGTGGCGGCAGTGGATATGTGGTTACGAGTGGATGTAGTTATTGAATTATGCTGTTTTCTGCGCGATGTGTTTGCAGGAAAAACCTGAGTGCTGATGACAGCGCGTCTACACTGTTGTTCGTAGGCACAGGGCTTATCACTGGCCTTGCGTTCGACTGGATTCATAACAATCTCTACTGGGCTGACGGCACTAATCACCACATTGAGGTGCTTGGTATAGCAGCTGACGGCAGCGGTCACCGTTGGAAACACACTCTGATTAGTACTGGCTTGGAAGAGCCTCATGCTGTTGCCGTCGATCCAAGGGATCGTCATCGGTAACTTTCAGTCTGTTTACATCAGGATATTACTGTTGTGCTTTTAACAGTTATGGCATTCTTTTATTTCTTTCTGTGCTTTGACTGTTGGTTAAGTGGCAGCAAGGCCCTGGAAGGACCTCTACTCTGTAAGAATACCCATACCAATTTTTCCTAAAATTTCTCTTTTGGAGACAGCCTAAGCTGGGGTAACTATGATTAACGTATGGTAGTAAATAGTCCGTGTTGTCTGGTCACTGCTTGTGTTATGTCTTATTCCTTTGACATTCACATGTTGCAATCGATTGCCCTGTTGTTGTGTCAACGTCATATTTACCGTTTACTGGCCCGCCTACACATAGTGTAGGGGACGAGACTAGTGATGGTCTCTGGCATCTGTCGTCGTCGTCTGTAACAGTGCGGCGGTGCATATGCAACATTACTCACCAGGGGGCAGCACGCGATGGCGGGCCAGTAGTGTTACGTCCCGTTAGGCCAGTACCTTGTTGTTATACTAATGTTTGATTTGTTAAATTTTTGCACATTATTTTTCATTGCTGTTTCTGTCTATTTGCAGAACGTTCACTTAAATTGGAACTACTGCCTTCAGGATAGCGCCGTCAACATTTGTTATGCAAAGCATATTGGCAAACACAATTAGTGTGTGAGTTGATTTGCACCAAGATTTTCTAACCGCCGATTGAGATGTGGCTACAGATATAGATGTTCTGTGGATTGGCAGCAATCCCATGATTCATAGCACCTCTGAATGTACTGTCATTTAGGATTTGCCCATTTATGATGGTCATGCGATGACAGTTAAGTTGTTGGCATCATCCTTTGGTTAAAAACAAATAATGGCCTAGAGCGACAAATTAATGTCACTCGGTGATTAAAACATTATGTTGTGGTGTTTGGTCAGTTTTTCCTTGGTTAAATGAGGGTACACTGTCTTCTTGTAATATCCAGCTTAGCTGCGTGTGTGCAATGGTGTCAGCCAGCCAGTCAGCATAGAATATCTAACAGCTGTCAGATGAGGATGCTGTGTTGTCATAGTTACTTGTTCTGGACCGACTGTGGAAGAAGGCCAAAGATTGAGCGAGCTGAACTTGATGGTTCCAGTGAATCTCGACGTGAAATTGTCAACACAGATGTTGAGTGTCCAGTTGGCCTGACAATAGGTCTGCATATTTTATATAATTAAAGCTGTGCTTCAGAGTAAATAAATAATCAGTTTATCTTTAAATTTTAATCGATTAGTGCCTTCACTTTGATTAAAGTTAGATACATATTCTTTGTAATTTTCATGACTTTACCACCTGACAATATCGGCAGAGGCAATGTTTTTAGGCTGTTCCGTCTGTCCACTTGTCCAGTCTGATATTGTTATCATGATATCTCATGAATGGCTTAAACAGTTTTAATAAAACTGAGAGGGAATATTTACTAGCCCCTACTGATGATCTGATTAGATTCTGGAGGTCAAAGGTCAAGGTCACACCTTGATTCAAGTATGTGCTGGTGAAGACATCCATGTCGACAGTGTGTTAATGTAATGGCTAGAGTTAGTGCAACATGAATGATCGGTTGTAGCAAACGTGTGGCTTGAAGAGTGAGGCAACATTTTCATCACTTGGTGGTAACAGGTCATGTATTACTGTAAGGAATGTGAAGATGATTGCTGGAGTGGACTGTGTGTGGTCCACTGCATGGATAGGCTTACTTGTGGATGTCAGTATGAAAGTTAGATGTCTACAAAGAGACAGATAGGTATGCTGCTGGGCTGAAGTTACGCGTATGCTTTGTATGTGGATAAGGAAGTAAGTAAGTAAAAACATTTATAAAGCAGCGATGTAATCATTTGTATATAAAATGGATCTGAGGCGCTCGGTTAGCTGCTGTGGTTTGTTAACAGCAGAGTGACACACGTGGGTTTTGAGGTGCTTTGGAATGAATGAATCCATGGTTTGCAATGAGTGAATGCACGAAGAGAGAGAGTTCCAGATTGTTGATGCTGCAGTATGGAATAAGCTGGAACTGAAGAACAGGTTAGTGTGAGAATTGCATAAAATGACAGAATAGGATGATCGCAGCGACAAATTCTGCAGGAATCAATAATGTAGGCAGTATACCATACCAGTAGGTGAGACATGCCAGCTTAAACTTCATGAGAATGACCTACTGTTCTATGTGCATGCAAAGATATGCAGCTAGGTTGAAGGTGTGTGCTTTGTTTACAGATTATGAAAGTGACCTTCTGTTCTGGTTGGACACAAAGCAACAAGTTGTAGTCAGTTCTGACTTGAATGGACAGAAGCGTTCCGTTTTATTGACATCTTCACACTTTCTCCGACATGCTGTAGCCATAAGTGTATTTGAGGTGACGCTGCATGTTATTGGTTATCAGCAGCTTCAGCAACCGCACCAAGCAGTGTGGGCATCGTGATACTGTACTACTGTTATAATGACTAGTCAAAGATGATGGGAAAGTTCAGATTGCTGCAGAATTTAACAGCATGATGACATTTTGGCAGTGTGATGCAATTAGTAATATAAACTTTTGTTTAAAAAAATTTTGGAGTCAACTTACAATTACGTGCATACATAATGTAAATTGTTATGGTGTACATCAGCTGTTGCATAATATTAATTTTGACCTTAATTGTAATTGAATAATTGTATTTACAGCAGTCTTCACAATTTTAATTTTCACTGTTATACATGTCACTGTGCATTCAAAACAGTTGAAAGCTTTTACATTATATACCGATAGTTCAAAATGTCAAGAGTTGAATATTTTCATTAACTTTACCATTAGAGAAATGGTACTAATGTATGACTTATATGCTTTATTTATTTGTTACAGCAGTCTTAAAAATTAATTTGAAGTCCTTTGTGAGAACATTAGCTAACCTACTCGAATCTGAAAGTGGTTAAAACTGTTGCATGTGTTTTTTGTTGTTGAGTTAGTGGCAGTTTTTGGTGGCCATGGTTATTAAACTAGTGATGTCAAAGTGTGATATTTCTTAACACCTCGCAGTGCAGTTTTTCCTGTCATCACTTGCAGGACTCTGTCTACTGGGCGGATGCTACTCGGCCGCTGGGGTCGTTGTTTCGGATGCGAAAGTTCCGCAATGTATCGGCCGACAACAATGCTGTAACACGGGTGGCTGGTCATTTGGCACTACTGACCGATGTGTGTGTACGTCATGAGCTGCGCCAACCAACAGGTGTGCTGCTGCAGTTCTGACTGCTGTTTTATGTGGCTGTCAATTCAACAGGTAAATTAATCTGTGATTAACTTGCAGTTGATTTTTACCTGCCCTTTTACCTTTTCCTTCAGTGCTTTGACACTGTTGATTGAGTGACCGGAAGATCAGCTGACCTGATTAAAGGCCTATGCCAGTTTTCCCTGGAACAGGTAGAGGAAGAGGGAATGTGGCAGTCGGCAACCAAGGTTGCAATGACATACAGCCATTATAATGGATCAGGTGGTGATTATTAGGTAGACTCCTCCGACTCCTCCGAGTCGACCTAATAAAGTGGGTCTCAAATGTCTGTCCGTATGTCCGTCCATCCACAAAAAATTTTTTCGATTTCAATGAAATTTGGTGTGTAGGTAGAGGTCGATGAGTGATGCATGACGCGATGCAGTATGACCCGATCCAAGTTCAAGGTCACGAGCCCTTGAAAGTCGGAAATTCCGTTATTTTCAAAGGCTATCTCCTTCCCCATTGTGTGAAACTGGCTTTGAGTACATGTTAGTTTTATGTGAGTATTACTTATAATTAGTCAGTCAAGTAACAAACAAAATTTTTTGATGGATGGATTAAGAATTTTAAATCAGTTGAACTGTACTTATTTATGTGCGTCACAGTTACAACTGGTAAGAGTTTGCTAAGCATCTTTCTGAGTTTGTCAATAATGGTGAATGTTTTTCAAACGTTTTCCTTCTGTGCTATGACATTGCTGGTTGTATTACAGGCAGGGCGTCTGGTAGCTTAACAAGCTGAGTAAAGTAAAGTAAAGTAAAGTAAACGTTGATTTGTATAGCGTATCGTCGTTAACCGCCTCTAATGTGCTCAGGAATGGCACGTGTTAGAGGATCACACAGTTTTACCTGCCACCCACTCGTTTATCAACGAATGGAATGAACCATCCTGCCTTTACTCCGTAAGCATTCACCAGATGGCACTACCCAAGTGAGGTACCGCACGTCCGATTGCAGCTCACTACTTATTTGTCGACCTCAAAAGGATGAAAGGCTGAGTTGACCTAGTTGGCTGACCTTGTAGCGGACGGTTTACCCACATAAGTGGTCACCCGTCAGCTGCAGGTCGAGCATAAGACAAAGTTCGCCGGAGACCGACGTTCTACCACTGTGCCATGCAACGAACCATGAGCCACAAAGGTTTTCTTCTGGAACGAGTGGGGGAAGAAAGCCAGTGAAACTGGTTAACCGAGGTTTGTCTGGAGATAGACTGTTAAATGGAAGTGGTGGTGGTACTGGTGGTGGTGAACGTCTGTCAGAAAGAAACAGTGAAAAGAAACTATGAAGCGCGGTGAATTTGAGAGAAAAGGGTCAGAAATTCAGTCAGTGGAGAAGATGTGTGGTGAGACAATGTAATGTATTGTGTGAATGTATCTGTGGACCAGCTGACAACTCTTGTCGACAGAAGGTCTGCAGTCACCTCTGCCTGCCGAAGCAGGGTTATCCAGGATTCACATGTGCCTGTCCAAATGCAGACGATCGGCTGCAGTATTCACTGGATAGTCGCGGATTACAGTGCATTCTCAGCCGTGTTTCTGCACCAGGTCAGTGTAACACGCGGCCACTGACTGACTTGTAATGCACGCAAAGACAAGTTGAACAAATAGACCCAGGCTAATTTGTCTTTTGGCTGAAGTTTAGTTTATTTTCTCATGCAGATTGAAGGAAGAATTGTGTAAATTAAAATTGCGTGGAGTTATATATTGCACTCTGTCTCAAAAAAAGTTCCCATCTTTAAACTTTCTGTAACTTCGTCAGATCTTAACCAATTTTCATAATTTTTGCAATGCTGTAAGGCGTTTTCTTCCATATCTGCTGAAAATTTGAATTTTTATTTCCCAAAGTAGTGTAGCAACAAGTCTAAGGTGCGGTGTGTGGTGTCATATGGGTTTTGTTGCAAATGTTTTTACACTTTTCAGCAGTGCAAAAATTTTGAAAATCGGTTAAGATTGACAAATTTACCGAGAGTTAAAAGGTGGGAACTTTTTTGAGACACAGTGTAGAGTCTGTTATTTAGATTAAGTTTAGAATTTGACTGGTTCCTTATTTCATGGCGGAGTTCTATTCAAAATTTGTTTCAAAAGTGGCTTTAGGTCTCTTTTGAGAGAATTCATTTAAAGACACTCACTCTATATGATGTTACATACAAATTCTGTTAAGGGCTGATAGTGTGACCACTGATGGTTGGAGGTGATTTTCGCAGCCACTGTGATTCAGGCGTTACATAGATGTTGTGTTGATATGCAGAAGATCAGTGGAACAGTTCGTTTCCGTCTAGCAGCAATTCTTCAAGTTCACGCGGCCAACACAGTGGCAGTGACCGTGTGGTTGGCATTGTCACTGGCTCCATCGTTGCTGTCGTCATCATCTTCTCACTTGTAAGCCGTCTCCGCATCTTCGCTGATGTGATTTGTATACGATGATTATACTGCATTAGCAGTCGATCAAAATTTGTTGTTACTACTGCTGTTGGCACTGTTGGTTGGTTGACAGTATGTTAGTTAGTTGGAGTTTAACGTCCCCTTTCAGCACAAATATGGCTATATCAGAGACGAAAGGTCGGGCAAGGAGCTATCCCTACCATGTAAAGCAAGGCTAGCGATATATTAACCTCAACTCTGGCTGCCTTTTTTAGCAGCCACCCAAAAAGGGAAAGGGATCGAGAGGCTCATTTAAAATATTACACTAGCACCTACAACAGGGGGAGAAAACTATCACACCGCAAGACAAAACTAAATTGAATACCACAAAAACAAGCGTCATGCATAATTAACTAAAAAATACATATATCATGTTGTTCTACAGTCATTAACGGAACAGTTTTATTAATTGTGTTCTTTTTCTGTTTTTTTGTATTATTAGATGTATTGTGTATGTTAGTTTGTAGTATTTTAGTTTTCTGTATGATTTGTGCTGCTGAAATGGCGAATAAAGATACTCATATATCACGAAATCAACACACACAAAAAAACTAAAGCCAGGTTTAGTCACCTCCTATGTCATCCAGCCTGGAAACGGAGTGGGAGTATTCTGGTAAAATGGGGAGGAATGAAAAGCAAGAAAATAGATGAAGCGAGTAAGAGAGGGAAATGTAAAAGATACTAAAAGATAGAGTAGAAGGTGGGGAAGTGAAGGGATAAGGGGGCGGGATTGCCCAGTGCCCACATGGGGCGGCTGACAGGAGGGATATCTGGCCCGTAAATTTTGTGTGTCACTTCTCCCCAACTGTTCTTTTCCAGAACAAGTCTTGGAAGAAAACCAGCTCGACAAATTATGTACTTACTAACTAACTTTTGTGTGTGAAAACTGTTGAGTTCCTTGGTCTCAGTTGACTATCTAACTCTGTGTTGTTACTGTGCTCAGGCCTGCCTCTGCCTGGTACGGTACCACAGACGGAAAAACATAAAGAGCTTAAGATTTGACAATCCGGTTTACCGAGCCAAAGGCGAAGAAGATCAGTTCACGCTGCGTATGGCCCGACACCGTGCTGCGTCTTCTTTAAATCCAGTTGTAAGTGTGACGTCATTTTGTTCACTTGCGGCTGTCGGAATCATTTTCGACTTAAATTAAAGTTGCATATTTAGGTCGACTCCTCCGAGTCGACCTAATAAAGCCGGTCTGAAATGTCTGTCCATCCTTACGTCAGTACGTCCGTCCGTCCGTCTGTCCACAAAAAGTTTTTTCAATTTCAGTGAAATTTGGTGTGTAGGTAAAGGTCGACGAGTGATGCACGACGGTATGCAGTATGACCCGATCCAAGGTCAAGGTCACGAGCCCTTGAAAGTCGGAAATTCGACCATTTTCAAAGACTATCTTCTCCCCCATTTATAATGGGGGCAGGCAAATGACCACGGATTCTTACATTAGGGCACAATACCTACAGCTTATCGTGGCCAGATTTTTTATTTTTTTCTCCTAGTTTTTGTGTCACGTGACTTCGAAGTTGGCAATAGGTGGGAGTCGATCGTCAGTCCCGTATGGGACTAATTATTATATTGTCATGTGACCATCTAGTATTCTGCGACATTGTTTCCTGCCACAGAAAGAGCAGCAAGATGTGAATATTGTCTTTATTATGAGATACGTTTTTGTAGCATTTTACATGACCATTGACAACTTTTGACATGTTGTGTAAACACTTATTGGAAAATGCATCACAATTTCACATCAGTTACTTACCAGAACCAAGGACACTGCTGACTAACCCAGGTTTATCTTACCAAGGAGTCGGCTGACTAATCAAGGTTCACCTAACCAAGGAGACGGCTAACTGATCAAGGTTCACCTAACCAAGGAGATGGCTGACTAACCCAGGTTCACCTAACCGAGGAGATGGCTGACTGATCAAGGTTCACCTAACCAAGGAGATGGCTGACTAACCCAGGTTCACCTAACCAAGGAGTCGGCTGACTGATCAAGGTTCACCTAACCAAGGAGATGGCTGACTAACCCAGGTTCACCTAACCAAGGAGACGGCTGACTGACCCAGGTTCACCTAACCAAGGAGACGGCTGACTAACCCAGGTTTATTTGTAAAATGGCTGTTCATTAAACTGCATGCACACGTGTGCAATTATGTAAAATGTGCAATGAAAGTCGTTAATGTTGTGTGTCAGTCTTCGGATCTGCTTGCGTCGTCCGCCGAACACACAGAAGTCGAGGAAGAAACATAGCGATGATGCACCAGTCACAGCTATTTACAGAGTTGACTTCACAAACAAGACTCAGCGATGAGTTGTGGTATCCATGACTACCGCTGCTGCATCTCGTCTCAGAAAGATTGCCATTGTGTTGCTGACTTCGGAACTTTTTGTCGTATTAGCTGACCCACTGAGCCGCAGCGTCCAATCATTCATTATCAGCCAGTTGTTCTAGTTGTTGTTGCATTGGTTTGAAGCAGTTTTGATTTCATGTCATTGATGTAGATCTGTCCCACTTGTAATTCTTACATCGGGTTTTTCTTTAATTGTTTTGTTGTGTTGTTAGTAAAAACAGTTGTGATGTTAGTTAATATGTGAATTAAGTAATTTCAACAGTAACATTCATTATGCTATCTTTTTCTAATTTGACTTGACGTGGTTGACAACCTGTATAGGGCCCGTCAGATATATAAGAATGTCTCTGTTATTTCTGTTTTTTGGTGGCAATGGATTTGTTGTTTAGTTGTTGTTGCCACGTATACTGAACAGAATTTACCAATAATTGTACCAACCCTGACCTTACTGATAGAACATAGCACCATGCATAAATAATTATCCGTCTAGCACATGGAAAATAGCATTTAAAACAAAATGTAAAAAAAATTTGTCCTACTTTTGACGAGCATATCACAGTCTGCGCTACTACTGTTCGAAACGTGAAAATTAACTTACAAAATAACACACAAAATACCACCTCGACAACTCAGCCCACTTTGTCCTTTTATTTGCAGGGGAAACCTATAGAATTTGCAACTTTTTCACGAACTATTGTGATTACACCCGTAAACAAAACAAAGCGCCATTTTCCTTGTCACCGGAACTTTATCAAACGTCTGGTAAAATGGGATCTGGGATAAGGATTCTTTATTTACTGACGGGTCCTATTCAACAACCTGTATTCATTGATAACTTCAGCAGCAACTTGAAAGTTGCCATATTTTGTTATCAAGTAATTTATGGCGAGTATAAATCTTGGATTAAGACCAGTGTATCTCGTGTTGATAACTTGTTACTGTGTAAATATATCTAAAAGATTTTTTTATAAGTAGGAAGGAGTTTTATCTAACATTCGCTGCATTAAGCAAACGTTGCATTAATTCTCCGTCAAGTATTGTATTTCCTGTATTTCGTTCTAAGTATATGTTATGTTGCCTCGAAAATTAATTGTGAATATATTACGGGTCTAACCAGCGTTCAGTTATTTTGGTCACTGAGAAATGTTGAGTAAGTTTACTAACAGCTAGAAGGGCGTTCAGTAGAGTGCATACCTCCCCCACCGACCAAAATTTAATCACCTCGTCCCCTGTGGCCAAGGATATGACTGATGAAGTTTGGTGACAATCAGACTTGAATTGGCGCCACGAAGTTGTTCACAAACATATGTATATATACCTATATGTCTACCGACATACCGACGCCGGAGAAAACATAACCTCCCATCACCTTTGGTGGGGGAGGTAATAAGTCGTGTGTCACCATACGGCTACAACGCTGTAACAGTAGGACCGGTCCATTGCCAGCCACACATTACACAGGCAACCAAACCTGACTTTAAGTGTACTGTCTTTAGGTTTATTGATTCATGTCTGCTTTTGTTGTGTTGGGTTTTCTTCAGTACCATGCTAAGTGATTGCCTGGGATTCTGAGATGACCTGTTGTTGTGTTGAGTGGGATGTAGAACTAGAACATTACCTCAACATTACCTCATTACCTTACAGCATGCTGCTATTTTCAAACTTACGAATAATAGTAAAATTTTAATTTTTAAGTGTTAATTTCTGGCGGTTTGCACCCGCGAGACGCCTACAGAGTGTTTTTTATTTGTTATATTTTTACAATATTATTTACATTTTTGTCGGGTATACAGCCTAATAGTCTTGTATAGTAGTCATTAATGTGTGTCATGTGTTATCCTTTCCATATGCTTTCAAATGGAGTTTGTGGTAGTATCATTTCTCTGGTGCTAAGCCATTGCGCACTTAGCTTCTAGTAAGTCAGCACAGTTAGGTGCATAATGAGTGACAGATGCAGCAGTTGACTAGACTTCACTTTTGGTGCTGTTGATTATATTTTTACTTACTTACAGTGTGTAGGTTTGTATTGCGTACGTGTCTTAAGTCGATGCATTTTCTTGTCAGCTGCATGCAAAAGTGAGTGCGTTTCTGTGTAATTAGAAGGCTGCATGGAAGTTCAGTTACGTCCTTTGTGTATCCGTGATCCACGGCCTCCTCTAGGCAGCATATGAGCAGTGATGATAGTCTGGAGGATATGAAGGAAAATTGTCAGAACGTCAGTCACTCACCCAGAAGGCACCACGTGCCTGATACATTAGATTGTAGATGACAGTCTATTCCGATCATTCGTTCGTTCCCCTTGCTCTGCGTCTGTGGCCCCCTCCCCTCCAATAGACAGCATTGGAGCTTTGGTGATTGTGTGGAGATTAGAAGGGAAAATAATCAGAACTGTTCTGTTCTGTTAGTTGTGCATAGTGATATGCACACATGTGAACAGTTCGAGTTAGAGTTAGAGTTCATTTTTGTGTGTTTGTTTAGGTTTTCTGTTTATATGTTTTTACATTAACTTGGATTATTTTGTTCCTATGTTGCTTGCTTTTGTTGTATTCGGCTTAGTTTCTTTAGTGCCAAGCCAAGAGATTGGCCGGAAAGAACTATCTGAAATGACCTTTTCTGTGTCTAGTGGGACGTAAAACCTTAACTCAGTCAATCAATCAATCCGCCACTGTGTTTTTTTTCCGTCAGAAATACATTTTTAGGGGTGAGAGTTGTCCAAGTTCAAGGTGGGAGATTTCTCTCCACTGGGAGGCGATTGTAATGTGTTGCAGAGTTCCTTGGAAGGATGTTTCTCAATGTTATGCATGTTAATGAACGAATTGTTAACGACAGCAGTTGTTTAGCTTACTAATTTTTTTGTTATTTCGGATGTGGTTTTGAAGCGAGTTATGCTTTTGTAGTAATTTTGCTGTAAATAGCTGAATGGAAATAACAGCCGACGCTTGTCATTCCGTTGGCCTATATACTCAGTCACTCAGTGTATGCTGTATTCGTGCTTTTTAACGATTAACGATGTTAGATGTGGCAGTTGTAAGTAGGTGCAAGGTGGATGTAGGCTTGTGTGTGTGTGTGTTGTGTGGAAGAGGATATCAAGATACTGACTGAAGTGACTTGTGCTATGGAGCACTAGCAGTAACGGTGATACATACCTGAGCACCTTCGAGTTGAGCAGCTCACAATAAAGCACTATTCAAATGAGTCTTACTTTTTACATGTGTAGCTGCACTATCGTTGACAATCTTTAGTACAGTGCTTCTCGTCTTATCCAGAGATGCCATAAGCATTGTAATTTGTATCGGGTAACGGGACCGGATATTTGATATCAGAAATTTAAAGTGACATTTGTGTAGCTCAGTCAGCTTCCATTGTTTCGTCATTGATTCACAGTTACAGACACTTAAGTAAGTAAACTATAATTAACTAGAATATCTAGGACAACACGTGTTGTAGTATTTAGAGTAGATTTAAATGACAGCACTTGTTATTAACAAGTGCAACAGCACTTGTTATTAACAAGTGCATAATAAGTTAATGTAACTGCAGTGTGCTGCCGCCTGTTGAATGGATTTGGTTTAAAAAAGGCTGGGAAGCCCTGTATTAGGCATTTCTCTCACACTGTAACTGTGCGTTTGATAGTGATCCAGCAACAGCTGACAAATCGTATGCAGTGATTGTACATTATGTAATCTGATGACAAGAGTCCGGATGCTTTGCTTGTCTTGTGTTCTTGCGTGTGTCGTGTTTTTATGTCGTTTATGCA
>Ga0209363_1000317_pt1 | contig 17719 bp, 10 predicted proteins | sample WorMetexBAHAMAS3_FD_187385 | JGI IMG/M metagenome (GOLD analysis project Ga0209363, IMG submission 187385) | Marine gutless worms symbiont microbial communities from Max Planck institute for Marine Microbiology, Germany - Inanidrilus exumae... | ecosystem: Host-associated > Annelida > Digestive... | reverse complement strand
ATACGATGCGATATGATACAATACAGTGCCAAAACGCTGCGCTGTGTGTCAACAGTCCAAGATTAATGTAGCGTTCTCACTGACGCCTTCGCACGCATTCGCATCATGCCTTACAACGCCGTCAACGGTCATTGACGACATTCGACCGCTGTCCATAATTTCGCTTCAGTTGAATGCATCCGCCTGCCTTGTAATGTGTGACACTAACTACCCCGCCGGGCGGCGCCGATCGCTCGCTCTTTGTTGGTGACGCCGAGTGCGAGGCCTATTATATACAGACAACGCGCCTTAGTGGAGTAGTGCGAAATATCGAATCGTTTCAGAGGGAATTATAGCGATATTTGATACAATGCGATACGCCGTCAATATCGCGATATTCGATACAATACGATGTATCGTGCCATCACTATGTGACTTCTGTCAACAAAATCGAACTATTTTGCATTACTTTCCACATAGGAATTTACATGCATATTAACGTGTTGCGTACGTGCAATGCATTTCCAATGAGTACCGCTAAACTTCATGTGTCCCTACATTTTAAGTTTCTGAACTGTGAGCGTGTTATCAAATGTGCTTATGCTGTTATGCTTATGCTGTCATGCTTATGCTTATGCTGTTTTAGAGCAGTCAGTTAGCAAGTGGGTACGCCGAAGCTTGACAGATGTCGGAGCCAATCACTAATCTATGTATTGTTTCTGATATTTACCGCTGTCCTCCAAAGTATGAGCTGGTAAGTGTAAACATTTATCTGCTCACTTTTAGTGTTGTTATGATGGCAGGAATTTGTAACTCGGTTGGTGGCAGTGTTTTTTTGACATACCACAATGCCGGTGGTGAATATCCGAATATCCACGGGTGTCAAGGGTTGTTAATCGGAATTCGGAAACAGGTGGATGTGGTGCCTAGCGATAGTCATCTAAATGCCGCGTCATTTAATCCCCACCCTCCCTCGAGTGTTCACTTACCGGACAGCAGAGACAGTCTAGGCACTGTACTTAGTACGGTCTCATCCATGCTGTGAGCACTTAGCCCATTCCAGTACAGCCGAAGGCACTGCCTTCGGCTGTACTGGAATGGGCTAATTGCTCACTGCATGGATGGTAGGGGGTGCACTAAGTGAGACCGTACTAAGTACAGGGCTTAGACTGTCTCTGCTGTCCGGTAAGTGAACACTCGAGGGAGGGCGGGGATTAAGTGACGCGGCATTTAGATGACTATCGCTGTTTTGCAGAAGTCAGGGGCAGTTTTCAGGAAACAGTGCGCAGAATGTCCGCTGAGAACACTGTAAAATACCGCGATGGCGATGTTGGTTCGGTGGTAGCCAACCACCGCGATGGCGGTGAAAGTTCTGTGGTCGTAACAACACTACTCACTTTGATGCATTTGCAGTACAGTATGATTTAAAAACTTCCTTCGGTGACCATTACACTGTTGGTCGGCTGGCAGGAAGAGCTTCTTGCCCATGAAAACTTGAGCCACTTATTCTCAGATATTTTTATTCGGAACAGGTAATGCTGGAAAACCTGTGAAGTAAAATGGCCGATACAGTGGAGGTGGGGATGGTATGATTTAGAAACTTGTTTAAGCTTTTTGGCAGCTTTTATTGTGATGTTTCACTCTTCTGTACGTCTTCGTTGTATTATTCACTGCATTATGTGTGACTTTAACAGAAAAGACTGGTGTTTTTGATTGCATTTTTTGGTGTCATATACGCATTTGTGTATGGCAGTATTATGGAGATGTGTTGGCAAAAGAATTTTGCTTGTGTGTGCATGATTGAAGCTGCTGAGGTCCTATGACAAACGGGAGGACTGTGACTTATGGAAAGATGGCATGTTTCGAGCAAAGAACTTGCGCTACATCTGCATATCTCGAGACCAAGAGGTAAACAATTTGACAATCGTCGTCTTGTGTTTATATATGATCGTGCCCGTACCTGGCATTTTATTACTTTAGTTTAAGTGATGATGGCTCATGTGATAAAGCTTTACGATAAATAAGCTTTGTGATAAATAAGTCAACCCGTCCCATAAGCATTACACCTTCTGCATTTGTAATAAAAAGCAGTATGCTGCAGTAATATAATATCTGCAAGAGCATGCATGTATATGTGATTTTTATCCACACACGCCCATAGGCAAGGTGTGGATATATCGGTTACTGTTTGTTTGTGTGTTTGCTTGTACGGTTACGGATTTTTCCGCTGAGGATAAAGCCAGTGGCGTCATATTTTGCATGGTGATTCATCGGCGTACAAGGCAGGGAATGACACATTTTTGTGAACTTTGCTCTCCCAGAAGCCCAATATCGGACGAATCAGCCAGCGCACGGGCCACGCCCACCCGCATGTAAACATTACCGTAGAGATGCACTGATGTCAACATCACACTAGAGATGCGCCGTTTGTGAGATCGTGCAGCATGTGGACGTAGGTTCGGCATGTGTGGATGCACGTTCATCCCCAAAGACGGACATACTTGTTTGTATTTAGTTTACATGTTATTTAGTTGAATGGGACATGCAGAGACAAAATGTATATATCGTGTATGTATGCATGAGTTATAATTTGTTAAGTTGCAAGTTGATCCTTCAGTCATCATTGCAGGCATCGAAGAGCCAGTGTAAAAGCAGCAGCACCACTTTAATCAGGAGTCTGGTAGTGTATGAAGAAAGGATAAGGCCAGACCAGATTGGGGTCAGTGATTTGTGTTTCCTTCAGTGAGTGAAGAAAGGATAAGGCCAGGCCAGATTGGGGTCAGTGATTTGTGTTTCTTTCAGTGCTTTGACACTGTTGCTACGGTGACAGACAGGAAGGGCATCCAACCGATGTAAAAGGTGTGCCACTTATCACCAAAAAAGTGGAGGAAAAGAACCTTTGAACGGGCCAACCAGATAACTTGAGTTCATTAGGAAGGTGGTTTTGAAAATGGTGGTATTGTTGATGGCGATGATGATGACAATGATGATGATGATGATGATGATGATGCTTGTAAATACTTTATGCATATGTGCGATAAGGGTCAAGACAGTGTGGTAACGGATGTGATGATCCAGAACGAGAAAGACATTCCTCCTCCCGGATACACACTTATTGAACGAACTCTTGACTCAAGTTAGTAGTTTTCTATTCGCTTACTCACCGGTGAGTGATAGAGAAAAGATGTAAGAAGACTCGTAGGTTGACGTGTGTAATGGCTATAAAATGGCTGCTTTGTTATTCTTTCTTATTCATTGCTTATTCTGTTGTGCTTTTTATTTTTATTATCCTGTTGCAGCAATTGAGGCAGTGCAAGTCTTGTATTGTAAATCTTGTCTGACGATTTGGCTTTTCGAATGTGCATCTAAGAACTTGTTGGTGAGGTGCTACTTGAATTGGGAATTCTGATGATTGATCAATTGATACAGTGAATGAGGGAGTAACCGATTGAGTGGTTAAAGATTAATCTAAAACAGCTGACAAAAATCATTTTCTGGACTCGACTTGGGTGGACAGTGATATTTAAATACATTAAAAAATATATTTCCCCAAATTTCAACCCTGTCATCTGCGATGATTAGTAGGCTAAGTATATGGAATGGCATCTAGAAAGATGACAGTTTCGGGTACCTTGTTTGACATTTCATTCGTTTCATGTAGTAAGCAGTAATAGATGAGTGGTGCACGAAAGAAAGTAAGACACTGGACAGTAAAGATTTGGATGAGTTTGCATTTCAATATAGAATATGTAGTTGTTCGTAGTAAACGTAGAATATTGAGACTGCTGAGTATGACTGAGTAGATGATTGATGTTATTGATGTGTATATTTACAGCTTGTCGGCTTGGTTCTAGAAGAATGGCAGAACTTTTCATGTTGTTGTTTACAGGTGAGAAAGCAATCAAAAAGAAGCAGATTTGTGTGAAGTTAGTGCCACGAAACACAACTGAGACAGCTGTAATAGACTTGATCCTTCTCAGCAGGTCGAAGAGAGCCCCAGTTGAATATATCCTCACTGGGTATGTCAGAGTTTATTTTCACCTGTCTCGCTGTAAACCCATATCAGGCCTTCCTTTCGTTGATGAATTTTACTACTGTATGCAAACTCAGCACTGTTGCTCGACATTTAATTATATATTTCTCACATTAGAAGGTCTTATTGTGAATTGCATTGCTGACTGCCCATCTGTCAGTCCTATGCCTGCCCTGAATAACCTGGAAATATTGGAATTTGACAGCTGCGGTACCACATAAGTGCCAGAGAATTGATCAAAAGTCAGGGAAGTGTTAGGGGAAACTTTTGGAGCTACACCAGTTTTTAGCAGACTATTGTGGGCCACCTCTGTTTCACCTGTTTTAAGGATTTTACTGCTTAATAGATCACTGTGAGCATTTTTGTAGAATATGCACTTACAATTATAGTTTACTGGTAGCACTATTATATAATATGTGCATGATGCAGGTAATGCAAAATGCGTATGGGTGTTGCAAAGCTATTTGAAACAGACATAGACATCTGCTTATTGCAGAACTGGCATATTGACTGTGTGTGTGTAGAGAGATCAACGGCATCTGTCTGTGCATCAAAATGGGAAGTGTTAACTCGTCGGAGTCATCCACTGATGTAACACAGGGCACCGCCTCTACAACGTCCACTCACTCTAGTCCTGCACACGGCTACTTCCACAGGTCTGACGTTGTCTCCAGCAGTTGTCAGCCACAGTCATCCCTCAACAATTCTTCTCCTCCATTTAACAACAATTTTTCGGGTGAACCTAGTTTAGCCGATTTCCAATGGGGTGCCCCGTACCGGCTCCGGGGGGTAATGTGCCGTGATTCATGTGTTGATTTCGGCGCTGTATAAATTGTTTGTTTGTATTGACTTAACTCACTTTATATCATCCTTACTGTCTTGTTACCTTGTACTTTTTTTTCTTACTTATTTACTTCCTTGTTTGTTTACTTCCTGACTTATCTATCTACTTCTTCCAGAATAGACTCATTCCGTTTCCAGGCCGGCGGTCATAGGAGGCGACCAAACCTGGCTTTAGTTTTTTGGTTCATTTTATGTTGTAGTATATTTTGTTATGATGAGTGTTTGTTTTTGTTGTTTTTTTTTAAATTTACTTTTCACTACTAAGCCAAGAAATTGGCTATGAAGGCTAAAAACATGTAAACAAGTATTTCCGTCTTTGGGGATGAACGTATATCCTCACATGCCGATCCTACATCCACATGCCGCGCGATTTCACAAACGGCGCAACTCTACTGTCATGTTTACGTCAGCATATCTCTACGGTAATGTTTACATGCGGGTGGGCGTGACCCGTGCGCTGGCTGATTCGTCCGATATTGGGCTTCTGAGGGAGCAAAGTTCACAAAAATGTGTCATTGCCGCCATGCCCCATGCCACCGTTGTTTTGACGCCCCGGTCTCCGGTCTCATAAGCAACTACATGTGGCATCTGCCATTGCCAGTTGTGACTGTCGTTCATACAAGGCTTTGTAGTGGCGTGATGTGATATCTACAGGTCTGACATGAATTCTGGTTCTGGGTCGTCGACGCCGACTTACGGATTGTCGAACGACGTGCTGGTTATGAACCACGGGGCCACTGCAGATGGTGACTATCGTGGCATGCCAGCGACCGTCGAGCTGCATAATCGTATGTTGCCTTAGTAACACTGATGATGATGATGTTAATGATGATGATGATGATGATTAGATAGAAGTCTTGCCTTGCCACAGACAAACCATTCTATTGCATTACATAAAGTAGTGATTCCTGTCGTGCTGTTACTGAGGATTGAACGATCCCTTCTGCTGCATGCCGTCATTGGCAGTTCAGTTGTGCCTTTTGCTGCATACACCACAGCAGAGTCTCAGTGCTTCTTAATGGGTGAGACAAATATTCCCCTCCTGTAGGGGGTCTCGACCCCAACTAATACATGGTCGACTCAGCCTTTCATCCTTTCGAGGTCGATAAACTGAGTAGTAAGCTCTAATCGGATGTTTGCTTCCTTGCACGGGCGGCGCCATCTGATGAATGCTTACGGGGTGAAGGCCTGGTGTGGTTGATTTGGGCGGTTATGTGTGTTGTAGCTGCAGCATTGCGCTTCCGCACCATTGGCTTTTGCCAATCAACTGCCACTTTCTGTGATTGTACAGTGCGGCTGGTCGCGGCATCGCCGCGTAAGTAGCGCTATTGAAGAATTCGACCTTTACCTTTTACCTTTACGTTTATGGTTCCTTGGATCCGCTTGAGTTAGCCCGCCAACACAGACAGACAGACCACACTACTTGCATCATCTGTAGCAATAGTTCACATTATGGGCACTGCATGCATGCGCTGTGGCCTAATAATTTTGACAGTAATAATAACGATGATGAAATGGTATATGTTGTGTTTCAAACAAGCTCTGGCTGATGTACCTTTTCACCTGCATCCAAAGTTTGCAACTGACAACGTGGTAAGAGCTGCTGCTGTGATATAATAAATCTCTCTTTTTTGTAAATTATTTGTTTAACTATGATAAATTATAGAATGTTAGTCTGCTATTTTGTTTTCAGGTATAAAATTGTCTACGTTCCTGTGACATTTTTATTCTGATTCAGTCTAATATGTTTACAGTATACGAATTGGTGTACTTTTGAGGGAAACTCTTAATCTGAGTCCATAACGTGTCATCAGAAAGGGCCTATCGACAGTAAAACTTTGCTCCAACAAACTACCTGCAGTTCTTAACTGTTAAAGTACCGGCTAACGTAGATTGACATATATAATAGCCATAAAACGATTGATGATGTTCGAATGCAACATAATAAATAGTGAAGTTGATGTATTGAAGTTGAGGTATTTTTAGTGACCGTTTAAGTTAGGAGGCAGCGAGGTAGTTATTCAGATTAGCTAATATAATTTGGTTGAGTTACCATATTTCAGAACAGGCTGTATATCTGAGTGTGTATATAACTGTGCATCTTAGGAAAGATCGTCATCTCTGCTGACACAGTGCAAAACTATTACTGATATTCAGAATGAAGTAAGTCGCTGCTTTGTTTAACTTTGCAGTATTGTGGTAAATACCGGTGGATGTTTTGATTGACAGCTGGATGCTTTGCTACTGTTGATTGGTGACAGGATTAGCGTCTGGCCTTCTAAGGTACCTGCTGTGCAGTTGCTGTTGTGAGTTCCAGCCCAGCATGAAGTATAATTATGTGCAGTATCAGTTTTAAAGACGTAAAGCTATTATCTTTGGTTATGATGCCAAAAAGAGCCGATTTGCCAGTGTGTGGTTTTCATTAAATTTCTGGGAACAGGTAGATTATGGACCACAGGAAAGTTGATTAGGTTTTGGAAATGATCGAGAACATATTCAGGATACTTCATTGGACATTTCAGTATTGATGTTTAGAGTGAATTTGGGAAAATCAGTTGCGGTGCAGTGCGGGTAAATTTAGGCTGATATTTTCTCGCCGTTAACATGGCGGAGGTGTGCACTGTGCTGAGTGCTCTATTGTAACGATGTGATGCTGTTGCAGTATAACTACGTGTTCACACTGGAGTACTCCGTGTCGAGACAACTGTCTCCTAGCTACAGATACTAATCAGTTCAACAGTCTCAAGCTTTCTTTTCAGTTGTGTCTGTAATCACTAGAACAGTGATTCCTGTCCAGAGTCAGAACAGACGGCTGATGACTGATAGAACTCTACTTCCTCGTTGTTTGCAGTCGGTGAACTTGTGCGGCTGATTGCTGGTGGATTCCTCATACACCGATACCTGCAGATTGTGGTGTGTTTGCCGCAAAGCACACGATTACTACTGGCTAACAAAAACAACTGTCATTGTTGTCTGTTAATATTATTCAAAGCAGATGCAATTGGTTGTTAACATGTTATTGTGTAGTTGCACAGATGGCTGTATGGATGCTGCCGATAGTGGCTTGTCTGTTAGTGCTGGCGATTGTATGCGGTGGCATATTTCTGTCTATGGCATCGTTACCGCGGCGAAACAACGAGTTTTATGTATATATTGGGATGTTGCATCCTTCTCTTTGTCCGTGAGCGTCGTTACTCAAAGTTGTGGGTGAAATTTTGGCATGGTTAGGCCATGGTACATAGAACATATGATTAGTTTGTGAGCTGAGCTAGATCTGGTTCCGTTGGATCATACCTGAAGTATAAATAAACGATGAATGAGACTTGGGTTTTGCTGCACCTGGTCAGAATAGTTCCAGTATACATGTACGCTAAAGCCCGGAAGCAATTTCTCTTGTACTTCATGGAGGTTTGCAGTTTCTGAGCGCTTTCCAGTTGAGTTGTGGTGAACTCTATAAGAGGAGGCATGTTGCAGTGGCACTGTTATTCTATATGTTTGTCATTGATTCGTTTGTATTTAAATAATTACCGCATTTTTATATATTTTTGTTTACTTACTTTCCTGTCTAGCTAGCTCATCAAACCACACCGTAGCCATGCTGGTAAAATGCCCATCCATCCTGTCTGACTTTTGACGATCCTGAAAGTCATTTGAATGGTCTTAGTTGACTGTTTGAGACTGAAGGCTTGTGCATACCGTCTCGTCTACTTTTAGGCTGCGTATCATTTCACCCGTCATTAAGCTGTTAAGCCGATTGCTTTGGAGACACCGTGAATTCGTTGTACCGGTGATATTTGTATCGAGGAACGTCTTGTGCCTGGATATGGACTTAATAACATAGATTTGAGAACTGTTCTACGATGTTTGCAGTTATACTGCTTGACAACTGTCCCACATGCATGCATGTGCTTGTTTTAACATGCACAAGGCTGTTACATAGCATCATCTGTAGCCAAATTAAATCTGTCACCTTTCGATTTTGAGTTTTATGTACAGACAACTGTACTTTAGGTTGATATTATAGGATCCCAGTTACTGGAAAGTTGTGGAATTCGGTTTATGGTTGCACTTTTAAAGTTTGTTGGTTTTCACTAAAGTCTGGTTGAGTTGAGCTTGTCTGACTGTTTGGCGGCGTAAATTTTCCACTGATGATCAGTCTGTCTGTCTACATTACCTGTTGCCATGGCTCGATCCTGCTGTGATGGCAGTGCAATACGTTATTTAGCGTATTTACTTCGGGTTTTGTGGATACGTCATGTTTTCATATAATCCAGGGAATAGACCAGAATCAAAGATGACGCATATCTATTATTGTCCAGTTCGCCAGGTGGCGGCACCGAGGGCGAAGTCTGCCGTCTCTGACTGCATCTGTGAGCAGACAGCTGTGTCCTCAGGAATGCAGTTAACTTTCGTCTTGTTGCCTGTTGCATCATTAGAATCAAATAGATTTCCTTTGCCAACCAGCTGACTGTGCTAATGACTTTGATTCAGGTGGAATGTTGTTAAACTAGCAGATTGAATTTAGGTTGAAAATGACTGTATTGAGCAGCTGTGTCAGTTTTTCTATGACAAATGTATATATGCTGTGGACTGTAAGTAAGCTGTGAAGATGTTGTGACTGTTGTGCACTTGACAACACATTTTGTACCCAAGCCCTTTCATATCACAAATCTGGTATGGCATGTCAGCACGGCTGTGCTATTTGTCAATGCGGTTGCCTATTACACAAGGCCTGTAACACAGAGGCATCAGTTTTGCCCAGAATGAATATTACCACCAGATGTACAAACTGGGCGATCACTAGTACGTTGTAGAACATGACATGATGTAATAAGTGATGTGGTACATGTACGCAGTAACCTCAACATGGAACCTCTTACAACACTAATCTTATTTTCGGTTCTCGCTCTTTCCGTACAGGTCCCCCAACTATTTGGAACTCCCTTCCGGACTCAGCCTGTTCTTCGCGCCCCTTAAAACGCACCTTTTCCGTGCAGCTTTTGATACCCCCTCCAGTTCATTTATGTGACTAATGGCGCTTTATAAATGTTGTTACTTACTTCCTTAACTGCAATGAAAAATGACGAGCTCGTGAAATACAAAGATAACAAATTTTGTAATATTTGTTCAAAAATGGTAAATAATAGCGGGGATAATTTGGGCACCCATCTGGGTTCACCCATTTGCTTCCTTGTAAAATTACGTTGATACTAAAGTCCATGAATTGTTTGACATAACAGCTGCTTTAGATGTTGTTCATCGCAATATATTGGCGACATGACGTCTTTTATGTTGCTCCACCTAACAATGCTCAGACCACGAGCATAATAACCACTGCTGCGAGCGAACATTTTCTAGAGTTTGTATTGTAATTGAACTAGTCGAATTGATGATGCCGTGATTTAGTTAGTGTTTGTTTCTGTAAATTGTGCTTACAAATGAGGCGTGCAACAGACAGTGTGTATGATTTCTGTGTGTGCACTTTCTGTTCTTATGCATGACCTTATTCATCCAAATATGCGATTGTACTCTTTCCCTTTTTTGCCAGCAAACAGGCGCTCATTGGCTTGATATGTTGTTAATTCTACATCTGGTAACACAAAGTAAGTAAAGTAAACAGGACTTTCATATAGCGCTTATAATGAGTGACTTATCACTAAGGCGCTCAGGTACGGCAAATGTTAATGAGGGATCAATAGTTCTACCTGCCACCCACGTTTACCCACAAGTAGAGTGAGGCATACTGCCTTTACTCCACACTCATTTCCCGTCCCGCTGAGGGAAGGAGGCTGAGTTGGCCTGGGTGGCTGGTTACATACCGAAGTGGTTTGTCCACCTGAAGATGGTCGCCCATCCCAGAACTAGACGGGGCCAGGTGGGGCTGATGCACCCAATACTGTTACCACCGTTCCAAATGGCCACATAATTTGTACAATTGGCAATGGCTGTATCCTTGTTAGTTAGTTGGTTGGATGGGGTTTAACAGCACTTTCAACACAATTCACACAAGTCCTATCGCACCTATAAGGTAAACTGTATTGTAAATATTAAAATTTAGTAGGGATTAATTCTTGGAGTAAGATAACTGAAAAAAAATAATATTAACAGACTGAATGAATAAGTCGTAATTAGGTACATTATTTAATTGAACAAGTATAATTTGTGTAATATTTCTTATTAACAGATTATAATTGATGATATAAGTTGACTTATTAAATTTGCCACTGAATATAACAAAACATTATTAAGTATTCATGAAGTCCGTTTCAGAAGTTACCATGTTTTCAGGTTTTACATGATTACGTTGATCAGTCTATATTTATGTTCAAATGAGCTTACGTAATTTACTGCTAAAAGCATTTCACCATTAAATTATACTGAACCTCAAAGGGAAATCTGTCGAAAAAATGCTAGTAAGTAAACTTAAGAAACGTAAGAAAAATTGAAATAGCAGTAATACTTCTACATATTTCACACGTTAATATTTTGCAAAAAGCATTTAGTTTTTACGTTGCCATTCACATAACATATGAATATCGTGACTTTCAATAAAACATTTCAGGACCCTCAACCGTCATTTTACTGGTAGAGTTCCCACGACTCCTGGAAAGGCTTTACAAGTCGTTGACTTTTCCCTCAATGTCCTGGAAAATCATTTTAGTCCTTGGAAGTCCTGTAAATTACAAGACGTGGTCCTGAAAAAACATTTGTCAAATCTTACCTCTTACCTTGCTACACAGCACTTGTGGTGCATCGTGCAGTTAAATCGGTTGGTTGGGAGATTAACGTCCCCTTTCAGCACAAAAATAAGTTATATCGGGGACAAAGTCTTGGATGGAAATTTTGTTCCGCCAGGTTAATGATGACCAATGATACTGTAACCTCCCGACCTCGTTGCCTAATTGTTCAGCGACGACCCAAAATGGGAAAGAATACGGGAGGCTAATTTAAGTTATTATACTAGCGCCAACAACAGGGTGGAAACTGGAAACTAAACAACCACCACAAGACCTATTAATCAGTTCAGTGTGATCTCTTATATAATTGCTGTTCATCACTTCCTATAGCATATCAGTACCTAACGACTGTTGTTGTATAATATCATTTCTGTGTGGGTCTGGCTTTGGAATGCTTCTGTTAGGTAAAACCCAAAAGAAGAATCCGGGGGAATTCCCCACCACGACACCAGACCTGCCCCTCCACCTCACTTAAGACTGATACTTACTTAAAATGTAGAAAGATGTGTATTGTGGCTTCGTTGGCACGTTGCATTTGTTTTTATGTCCTTCCGTTGTCAACAGCCGCTGTTCTCTAGATTTAAAATGTAGCTGGGTTACACAACTATCAAGGAAAGTCCTAGAATTTGGGGAGTAACAGACTTGGAACACTGTACTGTTACATATAATCATTGCTGCAACACTCACATGCGACAGTTTTACCTCCACAGTATGCTGCCAAACACAGCTATAACAAACGAAAGCAGGGTTGCCACTTTCAACAAACGTGTCATATTGAGTTTTACATAGCATGACCTCAGTCGTAAACGTTTTACGGCTCAAGTTTGGGACCTATTTCAGGCACTCATGACAACTTCAATAATTTCAGGACTTGTTCAGGCCAGTGGCAACCCAGTGTTTTTCACCGACTACAACAATGGCATTATGTCTGGTGCAGACATGCTAACATTAGCATATAAATAACACTGCTGTTTATTTCACTATACCAACAAATTAGTGACTTCAATAATTAATAAAAATTGACAGTAGTATAGGCACAATGTATATGTAATGCACATATTTAACTGACTGTAACTACAACAGCGACCCACTATATTTTAACAGGATTGACCAAAAACTGACAAAATGTACAAAGTATAACTGCAGCTCAACAATAACATTTAACTGATTAAAATGAAACAGATCCTCAGAAAAAAAACAACTAAAGGCCTTGGTGCACGAAGGTGCTAACTAAAATTGCACGTTTTTGCCTTTTTTTGTGTTTTCTGCCGCCCTCATAATCCAAATTTTCAGGAAGTGGAGCAAAAATACCTCATACAATAATAAAAATGGATGCTACTTTACAACAATAATGTGATGATGGCACCAAGTGTAGACTTTTCTGAGTGAAGTTAAGCCATTACCTTATGTGAACAATGCATTTGACGAATTAACTTCAGTTAGCACGAAGGTAAACAACGTATTTACTGTCTTTTGTATAACTGTAAAAGGGCAAAACATGAAAAATTTACTTAGCTTGCATCTTTGTGCATGAAGATGTTCAGAAATTGATGCCTTTGCTAACTGCGTTTTTCCAAAACCATATGAGTTACCATGTTCTTGCAACAAAGTCAAATTCAGATCAGAATTTCACATCCATCCCAATTTTCTCCCTTATACGACAACACCTCTTTTCATTTCTGGCTCTTGTTCTTAAGTTTCTCTTATTCAAAGTTAAACGGAGCGACTTTATACTGTCAACATTAACTGACCTGCATGCAAATGCTTTACAAAACAGGCACTAACAAACATCAGATCAAGACATCACATAGGTAAAGCACACATCAGTATCAGTGTAAACACGTCTTAACATGAGCATAATATTGCATAGTTGTACTGCCAGCCAGAAAGCAGCGACTTATGCCCCATTTGACACAATACCGTTGGTCATTTAGGAGATAAGCATTTTAGACAATAGGGACGACCTATCGTTTAATTTATTAAACGTGTACATGAAAGTTGTAGACGTTTACTAAACGTTCATACAGCCAGCCAACAGCTCGGCTGCCTTCAGTGAAGCCGTTTAATTTTGCATTACGTCACGAAAACCTCGCACTTGGCTACTGACTGCTTTAATAGATTCTTAATTTCTTAAGCACCAAATTTTGTCATTGCTGCATATTCGTTTACACTATCCTTTTACAAAAGTGTACACGACGGTTACTGTGTACACATGCACTGCACTATTAGGCAATTAACTGATTGGATTGTTAGTTGGGGTTTAATTGCACTTTCAACACAATGTGTCACACCTTCAAATGGACATAATTAATCAAACAGGTGGATATTGTGGCAAATATGATATTTTGAAAGTCAAATAAATGAAGAGTTGATCACTGTGAGCATGGGAGTAGCATTCAAGCATGATTGTAGGCTGTAAACTCCATCAGTGTGTGTTTTAGCATAAGTAAGTTGCTAGAAATTGTTACATTCTGCGATATTGGTAACTACAAAAATGCGATAAACGAGTGTGTGTGTGTGTGTGTAAAATCTGTAACCTATTTGACCTTTATAATGCAACGTAAATTACTGGGAGAATTACTGGGTAGATTTGGTGAAGTATATTTGGCATTTTAAAATTCCATACTTGTCACCATTTATTATGTTTTGTGTGCACAAAACAATATACATCTGGTAAACAAACTTCCGAAACCAAGTTCCGTGGATGCATTCCCCATTTCTCTGCTATTAACATCGGAACTGCAGTCTGCAGACGAGAGTAACTACAAACCAGTGAAATACATAAAAGGCACAAACTGTACAGCTATACACAAACAGCAAGCATAGAAATGTGCTGATGGTATTGGTGGAATGCACCTCGCTGTGCAGGGATCCCACTCTCTTAGTTACAAAAATCTCCAGGAGTTTCCAGGACACCAGAAGCATTTTCCAGGACCCTGTCGCATGTCAGCAATGTTTAGATATAAAGACAAACAGCAGTTACTATGGGGTCTGGGCAGAGCCCCGGCCGCCAGGCCGCCAGCTATTTTTTTCGTATATACAGATAAAATCTAAGCCAACTTTTCACAAATTTTGGCATCTGCACCAGCATCATTGTGTCCGCCTCCCACATCATAGTCTAGAAAATTCCAGGAATTTCCAGGACCTTTCACTAAAAATTCCAGGACTTTCCAGGACCAACCCCATTTTCCAGGACTTTCCAGGGCCTGGAAATTTTACAAAAAGAAATCCAGGATTTTCCCGGACTTTTCAGGAGGCGTGGGAACCCTGGCAACATCAAAACACCCAAAACATGACTGTATATTATCTCTTTAGTGAACCAGTCACCTACTGACAAGCAAGTGCGTAATATAATACAACATCGGAATGATGTCAATAACAGGATCATGAGCATAATAACAATGTACACTGTACTTCCTATCACCAGCAATTTATACTTCTACATATCATAACGTATGCATTTTGCTCATAAAATAATCTGATAAACCAAAGCCTTAAGCAAGAAACTAACGTTTAGATGCTTTCTCATTAAGATCAGTTTCAGTTGTTTACTTAGTTAATTGTTTTACTGATCTTAATCTTTCTTCAGTTTCAGTTGTTTACTTAGTTAATTGTTTTACTGAAGAAAGATTATCTCACCGATTATTTGTTAAAATTTTCCAGTAAAAAGCCAGAATCACCCAACAGTAATTTGTGTGCAATATCGAGATTCATGATTCATAAACACTAAAGTACATAAAAGTATTTTGCGTGCGATTCTCTTCTGCTGTCTGTACATAGTAAGACGAATTGTTGCAATAATGTGCAGGAAAAAAAAACAAATAAAATACTGTTAAATAAGTAATATAGTCAGCATTAACAACAACAAAAGCAACTACAACGTGTATATGAAAGTATTAACAACGGATGTGCAGACAATACTGTTAGACTTGACTATAACAATTGCGACTACCACCATCAACATCAACAGATAATTTGAAATAGAATTATGCTGTGTGAACTGTTAAGCACATACGTCAATATATGGCTCATCATGGTGAAACGCGTGCTATTACAGTGCTATTACACTGTTGGTTGGGTCATTCTACCAGTAAAATCATCTCCGAAATGACCTATAATGTGTCGAGTGGGACGTTAAACCCTACAATACCATACGCGTGCTAAATTTTTCATCCAAACCAAAAATTTGCAATAACAACATAATGCATGCTAAAAGACAATAGCATTTTTTTAAAAACTGAGCCACATTCTTGAGATAAAAACGTCCACTTAAATAACCAACATGTAAAACTAATACGCAATTTTCTAATTTTTAAAAATGTTTTCACTACTGAATAACCAAATAAATTAACAGATGTACTTAATATATTATGTAAAGGGCAGAAACACACCATCAGCACCGTATATCACACAAAATAATAAAAATAACTATTACACATGTTCACAGATAACAGAACAATAAAACTGTGATAAGACAGAAAATATCTGCTATGGAAACAAACTACAAAAATAAACTGTGGTGCAATAACAGAAAGTGCACAACCTTGTGAATGCAACAAAATACATGATTGCAAAAAATGAAGCATTATATGCAGACCATAAGAGTCATACCAAATTTTCAATCAATCCTCTCCATTTGATACAAACTGGATCTGTATAAAATTCAAATGGATCGAAATCTTCACATGTAACGATATGAACACGAAACAGAAGGCAGCTTGTGAAGTTAAAGCAATCACATTCACCACATAAAATACATAAGGACTGCATTTCTCTACAATGTCAAATGCAATACTCCCACTATTGCTCCCTCGTCTGGCACACTGGACCCGATATAAAGGTCTCAGCACTGGGGTCCACGGTAGGCTGGACCCCTGCAAAAAACGAACGAATGCCCACTATTGACTTTGCATTAATCGAGTTAGTTTTATTTATTACCGACAAAAAGTAAATATATTAAATGCTGTACAGCACATAAGTGACAAAAATGAAAGAGAGAAATGCTTGTGCTAAAAAGGCATGGCTAAATCATGGCTCTCTGTAGCACTCTTTTGCGTTAATGGACACTTGAAAACGGTCATAAACTTGAAAAATGTACAATTCCAACACGTCTCAGTGATAATAGGTGCCACAGAAGACTATGTTATTCACACATTTTATGCATCTCTTCAAAATATCTTTGTTATATAGTGTGCTGCATGATGTAACATGCACAGTTGCACACTCAGGAGTTTTAATGACCATTATACCTTCCACGTTTACCTATATAGCTAGTTGTCTCTTGAAGACACTGCAGCAGATGCCAAGCCATTCCTAATGTCCATCAGTATTGCTGACGTAGCTGCATTGACTACTTTAGCAGCATTTTTACCCAACTGTGAATTTTTGGTGGCTATTACTTATGTACATTGTACAGCTTTCTGCTTTTCTGTCACAGCACTGTAACTGGTTTTCCATATTTAAACTCCACTTTTACTTTTAAATCAATTGCCTACGTTTTTCCATCCTCTGACCTTGAACTATGACCTCTGAAGCTGACCTAATCAAGGTCAAGGTGACCCACCATTCCGAATATCTAGCTCAAAAGTCATTTCCTTCAAAAGTTACCATCCAGACAAGCACACAGACCTGACTAAGCGCTCTACATCAACCACTAATGTGGTTAGTATCTAAAACATGACGAAGGCAAATCTTCTGCCATAAAAAATTTAAAACAAATACAATCAAAACCGCAGACATAGATGTACACGTGCTCTGGAAACAGCAAGTGCTGAATGCAACGCTGAATAAATGGGATAAATGTATATCACAGTAACAAGGGAGTACTGTAGAACCCTTTAATTTGGCTGTCATAAAAGTTGTCGACTTCACATTCAAAATTATTTTGGCACCTTTTATTTTGACAAATTCAAATAAGACAATGCCAACAGATAAGTAATTTCAAATCATCAGTAAACACTAATTAACAAGTAAACCCGTCAATTTCGCGTTTTTGTTTAGCTTGCAAAATTCACAAAATAAAGGTCACGCGAACACTAAGGGTTTTACAGTAAGTACTGACTTTAAAATATCCAAGACAAGTGGGTAAAAACTGACGCCAATCACTTGCATACACACACATATATAT
>Ga0209363_1000316_pt1 | contig 17720 bp, 14 predicted proteins | sample WorMetexBAHAMAS3_FD_187385 | JGI IMG/M metagenome (GOLD analysis project Ga0209363, IMG submission 187385) | Marine gutless worms symbiont microbial communities from Max Planck institute for Marine Microbiology, Germany - Inanidrilus exumae... | ecosystem: Host-associated > Annelida > Digestive... | reverse complement strand
CACAAAGCCCCGCCACAACCATGCCGCCAGCCTCCGCGCGAGCGGTTTTTTGACCGATGGGAACCTTGGCTTTTACTTGCTCCAGGTCCACCTCATCCGGATTCGGGCATGCCACCAGAATATCCACCTCCATGGCTTGCAAATCTTTGATTCCCAGAATTTCCACCAATCCGCACAAACAACTTCTGGAAATTGCATCTTTTACCGCCCGGCAAGCCGCCTTGGTCACATCCTCCCCGTGCAGATCCGCCCCTGTGCCAAATTCAACGATAAAGCGTTTTGTTCCCATCAGCCTGCCTTTCTGATTGAGTCGACGTCATATTTCTTTTGACATTCTTCCTTCATTTCACCGGCACGATATGAACTTCTTACCAACGGTCCGGAGGCCACGGATGTAAATCCCATGTCGCGGGCAGTTTCGGCCCACATCTCAAATTCTTCCGGCGGAACATAACGCGCCACCGGTGCATGATTTTTGGACGGTGCCAAATACTGCCCAATAGTGAGCAGCATGCAACCCGCATTTTTCAGATCACGCATGACTTTCTTTATTTCGTTTTCCGTTTCGCCCAGGCCCAGCATAAGACCCGATTTGACCGTAAGCCCCTTACCGGCCGCGTATGACAAAACACCAAGTGAGCGCCGGTATTCAGCCCCGGCGCGAATCCCGGAATACAGTCGCGGCACGGTCTCGATGTTATGGTTGAACACGTCCGGACGGGCTGCGCATACATTGTCCAGGGCCGAAATGGCCCCGCCAAAGTCCGGCACCAATACTTCCACAGACACGCCGGGACATTTGTTGCGGATCTGTCGGATGGTCTCGGCAAACTGCCCGGCGCCCCCGTCGGGCAAATCATCCCGGGTCACAGAAGTGACCACTGCGTGCGATACCCCCATGCGTTTTACTGCCTTGGCGACCCGTTTGGGTTCGTTGGCATCCAAAGGGGCGGGCGAGCCTTTCTCCACCGCACAAAATCGACACCTGCGGGTGCAGCGGGTTCCCATGATCATGAAGGTGGCGGTCCCCCGAGAAAAACACTCACCCAGATTGGGACAATGGGCGCTTTGGCAGACCGTGGCCAGCTGCGAATGCGCAAGCCTTTTTTCCATGCGATCCACGGCATTGCCGTCCGGCGCGGAGAGAACAAGCCATTGCGGGTGTCCTTCCGCTTTGATTTGTGATTCTTTGGAGGCTTTATAGGAGTACCGGTTCAAAAAGTGGGTGACAAAACGCTTTTTCACCTCTGACATCTCCACAGACGTTCCCATCTCGTTTTCCATGGAAGTTATTTTCTCACCCGGCTGGCCGCAGGGAATGATCATGTCGAACCATCCGGGATCTGTGGAAACGTTCAAGGCGATCCCATGGTACGTCACCCATTTGCGCACCGCCAGCCCTACACTGGCGATCTTGGTGTCGTTGAGCCACAGGCCCGGTTTTCCCTCCTTGTATTCAGGAACCAAACGGTATCTTCGCAGCACGTCCGCAACGGTATCGATCAGTCGCTTCAAAAAGGCGTGCAGATCTTTGTCACCGACTTTAATGATGGGATAAACCACCAGTTGGCCCGGGCCATGAAAGGTGGCCCGCCCGCCCCTGTCCACCTTCTGTAAAGAAACACCCTTTTGCTCCAAGGCCCCTTTTGAAATACACACGTCATTCAAACTTCCGCTGCGGCCAATGGTCACCACCGGTGGGTGCTCGACCAGCACCAGGCTGTCCGGGATGCGACCTTTGATCCTTTCATCAACCATCTGTTGCTGACGGACAAGGGCCTTAGCGTAGTCAACTGTTCCCCAATCTATGATTTGAATCTCTTTCACTTTGCAGCTTCCCATTAATTTATTAGCTCCTGGGCAAATAAAGTGCCCAACTGCCGGTGTCTCGAGCCGCATCGACCACTGCTTCCGAAAAGGTCGGGTGAACCCGGATGCCGCGGGCCAGTTCCTGAACCGTGGCTTCCAGTTGTATGGCCGTCACCGCCTCACCAATGACTTCGGAGGCATTTGAACCCACAATATGCACACCGAGAATTTCACCATAACGGGCATCTGAAACGATTTTAACGGCGCCATCGACCTGGTTGTGGACCATGGCCAGCCCGTTGATGGCATAGGGGAAAACGCCGGTTTCTACATCATAGCCTTTTTTTTCGGCGTCTTCTTCCGAGAGTCCTACCGTGCCCATCTCCGGCTGTGTCCACAGGCACCGGGGAATGAGATGAAAAGGATAGTGGTTGTTTGCACCCATGGCGTTTTCAGAGGCAAAAACCGCCATGGACGAAGCCGCGTGGCTGAGCATAGATCCGCCGGTGGCATCGCCGATGGCAAAAATTCCCTCAACCGAGGTCTCCAGCCGATCGTTGACGCGAATGCCCTTGTCGTCATTCAAGGCGACACCGATCTTTTTCAAACCCATATCAGTGGTGTTGGGCATTCTTTTTGAGACCAAAATTTTTTCCACCGTGAGGCTGCGCTCCTTGGGTCCGGACAGCACGCAGGTCGTCCCCTCAGAGGCTGTTTTGACGGACTCAAGCGATGCACGCGGAATAATTTCCACACCATTTTCCCTCAACGCCTGGGCAATTCTCTGGCTGGTGTCCGAATCCTCCCGGGGTAAAATTCTGGCCGACTCGGCTGCTATGGTGACCTTGCAGCCGAATGTACTGAGGAGATAAGCCATCTCAACTTCGATATAGCCGGCCCCGCAAACCAGCATGGACTCCGGAACAGCGGTCATTTCCAACACGTCGTCCGTGGTCATGGCGGCTTCGTCCAATCCGGACACCTCCGGTAGGCATAGGGAGCTGCCCGTGGCGATAATGACCTTTTTCGTTTCAATGATACGGCCGTCAATCTCGACCTCTTTGGGGCTTTTCAGTGTTGCCCGGCCGTTGACGACTTCAACGCCGTTGTTTTGCAAAAGCGCCTCCATGCCCATGCGGATTTCCGCCGACACGCCGTTTTTCCGCTCCACGACGGCATTAAAATCAATTGCTTCCACAGGCGCATTTATGCCGAATTCTTCTCCGGCCTTCAGGCGCCTGAGCAAATCAGCCCCTCTCAGCCAGACTTTGCTGGGGATGCACCCCCGGTTTACGCAGGTGCCGCCTGTTTCAGCGGCTTCAGCCAGTATTACATTCGCTCCCAACTGGGCGGCACGGATCGCCGCGGCATATCCGCCCGACCCCCCGCCGATCACCATCACATCATGCATAAGTTTACCTCTTTTTCCTCTTTTCCCGACCACCCCCCTTGCGGGCGTCGAGCCCGGCCCAAGGGGGATGATGGGAGTGGTTTTTAACGAAAGGTTACGTCATCGCCAGGGTTGGATTTTCGAGATACCTTGCCACGGTCGCCAGGAACTCATTGGCGGGCGCTCCGTCCACAACCCGGTGATCAAAAGTAAGGCTCAAAAACATCATGGAACGGATGGCAATCTCTCCCTCATGAACAGCCGCTTTCTCTTTGATTCCGCCGATCCCGAGGATGCCTGTCTCAGGTGGCTTCAATATGGGGGTGAAGCCGTCCGTACCAAACATGCTCACATTGGTAGTGGTAAAGGTCCCGTTGGTTACCTCTTCCACACCCAGTGAGCCTTCCCGCGCCTTACCGGCAAGCTCTCTGGTCTCCCTTGCGATCTGCAGAAGCCCTTTTCTGTCCGCGCCTTTAAGGACCGGCACAATCAAACCATCCGGAATGGCCACGGCAATGCCCATGTTTACCGAATCGTGGAGCAGGATCTCATCCCCCACCAGGGTTGAATTCATGATGGGGAAACGTTTCAGCGCCCGGGCTGTCGCATAGATGATGATATCGTTGTAAGAGACCCTCACGGACTCATCTTTCCGGTACTCCTTCCGGACAAGCGCAAGGTACCGCACCATCTCCGTTACATCCACTTCCCTAAAAACGGTCAGCTGGGCCGTATTCTGGAGGCTGGCATACATGTTGTCTGCAACAGCCTTGCGCATACCCGTTAAAGGAATGACCTTCGGCGCTTCAGCCTCCACCTCCGGGCCTCGCGTCTTCAGGACCCGCTCCACATCCTCCTTGGTAATCTTGCCGCCCTCGCCCGTGCCTTCGATGGCAGCGGCATCCAATCCTTCCTGCCGGATCATTTCTGCGGCCAGGGGGGTCACTTTGGGTGGCGGAGGTCCTTCATCGTGAAACCGCTGGACATCGGTTTCGGTGATCCTGCCCTTGGGCCCGGAGCCCTCGACACGGGTGATGTCCACATCGAGTTCCTTGGCCAGCCGCCGGGCAGCCGGAGAAGAGGGTACGAATTTTTTCTCCGCAGGCTTTTCCGCAGGGGCCGGGGTTGCAGCTGCAGCTGCCGATGGTTCCCCCTCGACCAATTCGCCGGCCTGGATGCCCTCGATACGTTCGGGCTGCTCCCCGTCCCTGGCCACCACGGCCACGATGGTCCCCACGGGAACGGTAGCCCCCGCTTCCACCACGATCTGAAATACAACACCGCTGGCCGTGGACTCCACGGCGTTGGTGATTTTCTCGGTCTCTACTTCGAAAAATGGCTCGCCCTTTTCAATGGTGTCGTTTTCGGATTTAAACCATTTGGAGAGTTTACCTTCTTTCATCGTCAAGCCCCATTTGGGCATCGTCATATTTACAGCCACTTTAGTTTCTCCCATTATCTATTCAGTAACTGGTTAGTGCTACTCGAACTATCCTGCAATCTCCTTTACCGCCGCGACGACCTTCTCCTCGCTGGGCAGCATGGCATCTTCAAGCGGCGGACTGAAGGGTATGACCGTATCGGCCGCCGCCACGGTCTTGATTGGCGCATCCAGGTAATCAAAACTACTGTCAATCAGGCTTTTCACCACCTGGCCGGCGACCCCGCCCATTTCAACTGCCTCCTGGACGACCACGGCTCTATGGGTTTTTTGCACCGACTGGGCGATGGTATCGTGATCCAGAGGATTCAAGGTACGCAGGTCGACCACTTCGGCGCTAATACCCTCGCTTGCCAATTGCTCGGCAGCAGTCAGGGTTTTATTCAACATGTGAGAATATGAAATCAGGGTGACATCGGTTCCCTCTTTTTTTACTTCTGCTTTTCCCAGGGGGATGACGTACTCTTCTTCGGGCACCGGACCGGCCACGCCGTACAGCACCTTGTGCTCGATGTAGAGGATAGGATTATTGTCCCGCAAGGATGCGGTCAGCAATCCCTTGGCGTCATATGCGTTGGAAGGCATGACGACTTTCAAACCAGGTACCTGGGTAAACCAACCTTCCAGTGATTGGGAATGCTGACCGGCGGCACGAATCCAACCCCCGGTAGCAGTCCGGACAACCATGGGCAATTTATCGAACTGGCCACCGCACATATACCGGACTTTCGGGGCTTGATTGGTAAAGTAGTCAAAACAGACCGTCAGAAAATCGGCAAACATGATTTCCGGCACCGGGCGCATCCCCAACATCGCAGCACCCAGAGCCGTACCCATGATGGCAGACTCGGAAATCGGTGTGTCCATTACCCGGTCCGGACCGAATTCCTCGTGAAGCGTTCCAGTGACGCCGAAACAGCCGCCAAATGGCCCAACGTCTTCACCGAAAACGATAACCTTATCATCAAGCTTCATCTCCTGTCGCAGTGCTTCCCTGATGGCTTCAGCATATGTAATTTCTCGCATTATCCTGCACTCCTTTCTTCGTAAACCAAATCTGTGAATATTTCTTCCAGAGGAGGATACGGACTGTTTTCTGCAAATTCGATAGCTTCCTGGAGTTCTTTTTCAACCTCCGCCTCAATCGACTTCAGTTTTTGTTCGGTGGCGATTTCCTGCTCTATGAGTTGTTTGCCAAACTTGGGAATAGGGTCATTTTTCATTTCTTCCGCAGTTTCCTCAGGCGTTTTATAGGTTTGCGGATCACCTTCGAAATGACCTTTATATCTTCTGGTCTTCAATTCAAGCAGTGCAGGGCCTTTGCCCGCCCGAATGGATTTGGCGGTTTCAGTAACGGCTTCGTATACCGCCATAACGTCATTACCATCGACCACCAGCCCGGGAATACCATATCCCGTTGCGCGTGCGGCAATATCATCGGTAGCGCAAGAGTCCTCAAAACAAACACTGATGGCATAATGATTGTTGACGCAAATATACAAGGCCGGCAATTTCCAGCAGGCCGCCAGGTTCAGGGCTTCATGGAACTCGCCCCGGTTGGAAGCACCGTCTCCAAATATCGCGACCCCGATGTCACCCTTACCGCGTCTCTGAAGGGCCAGCGATATTCCGAGGTTAATGGCTTGACTGGCCCCCAGGATTCCATTGCAGCCGGTAGCGCATACTTCCAGGGCCGCCAGGTGCATGGAGCCCCCTTTGCCTTTGCAATAACCGTCGATTTTTCCAAAGAGCTCGGCTCGGCAGCGGTTGATCTCCGCTCCGCGGGCAATGAGCAAGCCGTGCTCTCGATGCGAGCTTGAAACCCAGTCTGTTTCTCGCAACGCATTAGCGACGCCCACATGAATCGCCTCCTGTCCGATACCCAGGTGGACAAAACCCGGTAACGTTCCGCCGGCAACCGCTTCCGACAAAGACTGTTCAAAATGTCGGATGGTGACCATTGTTTTGTACATTTCCAAAAGCTTTTTTTTCGATAATTTCATCCTTTTACCTCCTTGAAGAGTTAGGGTGTTGAAATAGCTGCTGCTTGGCAGCCTGTTGCAAAGCCCGGGCGACATCAATTACCCGGGGGCCATGCAAATCGATCTCTACAGCGACCTGGCTTTTTTTTCTTTCAATCCTCTCCCGTTCACTATCTAAGGCAATCATTGCCGGGGTATTCGAAAGAGGAATTTCCTCACCAGGTTTAAAAAGCCTGTATGACTTAACCGGCACCGAACGAATCAATCCCGGCGCAATGGGTGCTTTTACTTCGTGTTGTCCTGAACCGATGATGATATGCATCCCATTTCCGTTGGAAGAGGGCAAATCAGATATATTGCCGCCGATAGATGAAAAACCGATGTTGCCAGGCTCTGCCCGCGATAAAAAAACCTCCTGTAAGGTAGAAATATCCCAAACAGCGCGAGAGCCTATAAAACCGGGCTTGGAAACGACAATATCAATTAATGCCATGTCGACGATCTCTGACCCATATTTTATGAGCAGACGGGGAACCTGTTTGATGAAATCTGGCTGTCCGGAAGTATGAATGGCAGTAAACCCGGCAGCCATTCCTGCAAGGGTTCCCTCAACCATGCTCGGGAAAACATTGTTGGTCCCGGTTGAAATAGGTAGGAGCGGGGTTTCGCCACAGGTTTTGGCGACGACTCGGTTGGTACCATCTCCGCCTAAAGTGATAATGCAGGCAACACCTAATTCATTTAAAAGCTCAGCAGCTCGAGCGGAGTCATCTTGAGTGTGATCCAGTTTCATATCCAAAAAGGTGATCTTCAACGACACCTGTAAATCTTCGATAGCCCGGACACCGATCCCAAAACAATCGGGCATAATAAGGACATCTTTTACACCCATGGCGTCTAAACCGAGAATAACGCGCCTGACAATATTAACTTTTTCATTGTTGTCGAAGACTGAACCATAGGCGACCAAGCGGCGAATGTCTTTACCGGAGGCAGGATTGGGGATGATTCCGACTGGCTTCAAAGCGTTCCCTCCATTAAAAAAAAGTACCTTTTAAGATGATCAGTGAGCAGGAAATAACGGGCTATTCTTGTATGTATGAAAGGCTCTTTCGCGGTACATACAGAATGGTAACAAAATTCATGCCAAGCCGACTATTTATATGTTTCTTTGAATTGTTTCTTCCTCACAAACGGCTTGAAAAAGTTAAAATATAAAATTATATTAGTGTATTAATTACCCATAAGATACTCTCGGATGCATGGCTAAAAATCTTTACGGAAAGTAAAGACAGCGTCGTGAAAAGGATGTGCCTGTTCGATAATCGAACAATTTCAGGCCGACTTTGTCGAAGAGCCAATATCAAAAGGAATTCCGCTTTTGTTCTGATTTCGAACAGTGTTAGATTTTCGAACATAACGAGTCTTGAAAGGTTTTCTATTCTCAAAAGTACTGATGGGCTGCCAGCTGCCGTACATGTCTTACAGTGCAAGACCGGCCTCAAGGGTGGAGGTAAATGGAAAAAACACACCTGGACCAACTGAAAGCGGAAATGATTAGTGTTCTTTTTTTCATAGACCCCAATCGCCCTGTTTTACATGGGGGGCCATAAATCACGATAGTCCAGTGGCGCAGGGGATCTCCCTCCTGCGCTCTTTGCCGATAGGGTCGAGAACAGGGGCGGTGCCCTTTTGGTACGTCTCCAGTTTCCGCCACGTCAAACGCACCCTGTCACTAAGGTTATATTTAAGTAACCTATTGAATTCATAAAATTATATTTTCTTTTAATGCAGGAGTTGCACTGCTTTATGTTCGAAAATCTAACACTGTTCGAAATCATGACAGCATGCGGATTCATTGAAGCGGCCCCGTTTTCAAACCAATTCATCCATGAAATATACCGCAGTTGTTCGAAATTCTAGCGCTCGTATTCCTTCTATCCCCCTTGCAACCTCTTATCAAGATATGATTATAGACATGTAAACTAATTTAACGGTTCCTATTTGATGTGCTGATTTTTTTTTATTTCAATGTCTTGGAGCAGAAAAGGAAATTTAATCAAACGTGTTGATCGTTAGCATGGCATGTTTTTTGATTTAATGCTTTTACAGCTATCCTCCTCCTTCTGGCGGACGGCCGCTTACGAACCGTACCGCTGCTAAGCGAAAGGTTAATTTTTTCGACTGCAGAGCATACGCTTTGGTCTGCAGCTTTCCAGTAGGTCGCGTTGAGAAAAATATTCCAGGATCGTCTATTACCGCAAACCACTAAATCATATATAATGGAGGGTATTTTGAACGAAACAAGCAATGCAATAGATAAGCTATGGCCTGTAGGCACCCATCCGAACCTTGACATGAACTTACCGGAGCAGATGCAAGCCCTGCTGCTTCACCGTGACCAATACGGCGCCCCAAGCGATGTCCTTAAACTGGAAAGAGTGCCGGTGCCACGGTTGAACCCTGAAGATGCCAACAAGGTACTCGTATCGATACTGGCCACCGGCCCCAATTTTAATACCAATTTTGCCGCGTTGGGGCTCCCTGTACCGGTATTCGGCAAAGGCGACAGCGCTGCGGTTCACGTTCCCGGCAGCGATGCCCTCGGCATCGTCGTGGATGCCGGGTCAGGCGTCACCAACGTTAAGGTAGGCCAGTCGGTAATCCTTGATTCCTGGACCGAAAAGCATGTCATTCGCGGTTACGAAACCCACGACGGATTCCACGCCCAGTTCGCCGTTGTGGATCAAAAGCGTGCCATTTCCGTGCCGCCGGAACTATCTGGACAGACGCCTGAAAGCCTGGCCGCCATGATGCTGACCTATGGAACCGCCTATCGTGCCATTGTGGAACGTCTTGCGGTGAAACCGGGTGATGCAGTCTTGCTGATGGGCGGTGGCAAGGGAACCAGTTTTGCGGGTGCCCAGATTGCCAAGTCCCTCGGTGCGAGGGTTATTCTGATGGGTTCCAATCCCCAACTCGCAAACAGTTTAATACAACGGGGTATTGCTGACGATTTCGTTGACCGTCGCAATATTCCTACCGAGGTATTTGGGGTGATCCCGGCTGAAATGTCGTATAAACAATGGCGCGCAAGTACCGAAGCTTTCCGCAAGGCCGTCTACGCGGCCAATAATGGAAAACCGGTAGATAAGATATTCGAGCACACGGGCGGACGGAATTTCCCACTCCTTGTTTCCGTACTTGCCGAAAAGGGAGCCCTCGCATTCTTCGGTGCCACCGGGCAAGGGATCAAGGGTGAATACAAAGAGAGTTTTTTCTATGATCAAAAAAGGTTTGTCATAGACGCCCGATGGGTCTGGATGCGGCAGAAACAGATCATTTTTCGGACCGCCGCGCCGGATCGAATTTTTACCGAGATAGCTCTTCCGCCCGGCCGCAAAGTTCTGATCTGGGGTGCGGACGCTTATGCAATCGAATTTGCGCAAGCCGCTTTGGAACGCAGCGCCGAAATTGCTGTGATTGCTTCCCGCACCAAAGATAGTGAAGGAATTGCCCAGATGAAGATTTTGGGCTTGACCGAATCTGCGCTGATAGACCTGGATGAATTCGATATACCCACGGATATGCCTGATCCGCTGACAGACGAGGGGATTCCTAATCCGGCTTATAATAAGGATTTCATGGTGCAGGCCCGGGCCCTTGGAAGGGCGATCTGGGGCATCTTTGGACCACGTACCAATCCTGACGTTATTGTTGAGCGCCCAGATCAGTCCACACTCCATTTGAGCACTTTTCTCCTGCGCGACCACGTGGAGAGTGATGCCATGCCGTCTGGATTTGTTGTTGTACGCGGCAAGTCGGACCTTTCGATTCTGGGATCACACATGTATGATGACGCCATGGCCAGAGAGACGATCCGGCTGCTGTGCCAGGGAAAAATCGTCATGGAGCAAGATGATCTTGAAATCACTTCACTTGCTGATCTACCGGCTATTCAACAAAAGATGCTGGACGGCCGCATGAAAAAGCCGAAAGGCGTCGCACTGGTCCAGGCCGACCGGGAAGGGCGCTCAATCGCCGCCTACGAAGCCGCCTATATGGGTGAAGTGTTGCGCCAGGCGGACCCGGAGCAGAATCTCTATCTCGACATCCATCTGCTTGAAAATGTTGGCATCGTAACGATCAAACGCCCCCAGGCCCTCAACGCGTTAAGTGCTGAGTTGCTGTCACAGATCTCCGAGGCGGTACGCGAGATCAAAACAAGCCAACGCCTCATGGGAAAACCCGTCAGCGCCTTAATCATACAGGGCGATGGGCGGGCGTTTGTTGCCGGGGCGGATGTCAACAAGTTCATGAACAATACGCCTGAGGGTGTCGCCCACCTTGCCGCGCAAAATATCGGCGTGTTTGATGATCTGGAAAACCTTCCTATCCCGGTGGTTGCTCTGATTGACGGGTTTGCACTGGGGGGCGGTAACGAACTGGCCATGAGTACCCATTATCGGATCGTTACCGAAAATGCCCTGATCGGCCAGCCCGAAGTGAAACTGGGCATTATCCCGGGCTACGGGGGAATGCAGCGACTGCCGCGCCTCGTAGGGCCGTGGAAAGCGTGCGAGATGAGCGTCAACGGAGAATCTATAGACGGACGCACTGCACTTGCCATTGGTCTGGCAGATGAATTCTGCCCATCTGCCACAGCGTTGCGTAAGGCGTTTAAGGTTGCACGGGCATTGGCTTGCGGTGAAAAACCCTGGCACCGTTACAATTGGGACGAGATGGCACAAAGACAAAAAGAAGAACTGGCGGAACTGTTGGACAGTGAAGTAGCCGTTGATTTGTTAAACACTCGTGTACCTGATGCCGAACAGGCCGAGGATCTCCGTACAGCCCGGAAATATGCTGGCAAAATCGCCTTGTTGGCCATGCAATTCGGTTACGAAAACGGCTTTACCCAAGGGCTCGAGAACGATGCACGCTTGTTTGGTGAAATCGCAGCATCTCCTTCAGGTCAAGAATGGGTCAACCGGTTCTTGAAAAAGGACCCATTGCAGACCTCCTTTCTAACAATTATACCTTCAAAATGATGTGGAGAAAAAGTAACCTTATTATGGACCTGGTCTGTGGCCGGGTCCTTTTTTTTGTGCGCCCGGCAGGGCAGGAATCTATTGAAACACCTGTTCGATATCCTAACAGTGTTCGGGAATTGAGCACATACAAAAAAACCATATTCATTCCAAGCCCCCAATACTCAGCATGCGGTTTGTGTTCGATAACCGAACAATGGTGGCAAGCTCCTGATAAAGTGGCACATACCTTAATATAACCGTAAGTTATAATTTAAAGGAGCATTTTCACTTAATATATTGTTTATTTTCAATTAGATATCCACAATAAGAGAGACGTTTCAACTGTGATCCGAAACGCTGCCAACCTTATAAGGCATGTGTTTTGCACAATCGACTGATTAAACTGCCAGGTTACTAAAGCTTTGGCACTCGGAATAAAAGTGTACGGTTATCCGAAAAGCGCAAATTTAGGAGAATTCCGATGAGAAGAATGAAGAAAGCCCTCCTGTTACCGTTTAGAAGTATAGCACGGCAACAGATCAGGTCTTTTTGAAAATCCGACGAAACATTTACAATTACAATATAGTTGCTGCTGGGGGTGCGGTTACCGGCTGAGAGGGAATTGGTCCCAACCCTTGGAACCTGATCCGGATAATACCGGCGCAGGAAAGCGGCTGAAACACCCTACATAAGAATTAGCTTTTTGCAGGGGTTATTGTTGCCAAGCCGCTTGCCGCCAGTATCGGGTAAGCGGCTTTTTGAATTTTACAAGAGGAAAATGACCATGCAGCTCAAAATCAATGGCAAACGCGAAAACCTCCAGCCGTGCAGCATCGCCGATTATATTCAAGCCAAGGGGCTGAATACAACATCCCTGGTTGTCGAGCACAATCAAAAGATAATCAAACAAGACCAATGGGATGCCGTGCGACTTAAAGACGACGACACGCTGGAGTTACTCAGCTTTGTCGGAGGAGGATGATATGATGGCCCAAGACCCGTTGCAAATCGGTGACAAGGTCTTTACCAGCCGACTGTTTACCGGCACCGGCAAATTTGCCGACAAAGCCTTGATCCCCAGGATGCTCGAAGCCAGTGGTTCACAGATGATCACTGTCGCCCTACGGCGTATCAATATGAGCTCCCAAAGCGAAAACATTCTCGATTTTATCCCCAAACAGGTCACTTTGCTGCCCAACACCTCCGGTGCCCGCAACGCTGAAGAAGCCGTGCGCATCGCCCGGCTCGCCAGAGAGGCGGGATGCGGCAATTTCATTAAAATCGAAGTCATCACCGACATGAAATATCTGATGCCGGACAACTATGAAACCCTCAAAGCCACTGAGATTCTGGCCAAAGAAGATTTTGTGGTGTTTCCCTATGTGCTGCCGGACCTGCCCTTGGCTAAAAAATTGGAAGATGCCGGGGCTGCTGCAGTCATGCCTTTGGGTTCTCCCATCGGGTCCAACCGCGGGCTCGAAACGTCTGAGCTGATCAATCTGTTGATCGAAAATTGTCAGGTGCCGGTGGTTGTTGATGCCGGTATCGGTCGCCCTTCCCATGCAGCAGCAGCCATGGAAATGGGCGCTGATGCCGTGCTGGTGAACACTGCCATTGCCACGGCCGAGGATCCGGCTGCCATGGGCAAAGCCTTTTCCCTGGGCGTGCAAGCCGGTCGCATGGCCTATCTGGCGCATATGGCCGACGAGAGCAAGTTGGCCAGGGCGTCATCACCGCTGACTGGCTTCTTGGGCGGAAAAGCATTATAATTAGGATAACAGCATGACATTTTACCGAATAATAGAAAACTATCGAGATTTCGACTTTGAAGGTTTCTTTTCCAAAGTTACACCCCAAGATATTCAACGCATTTTGAGCAAAGACAAGCTCGGCGAGCTTGATTTTCTGGCCTTGTTGAGCGAATCGGCCGCTGAATATCTAGAACATATGGCTCAAAAAGCCCGGCAGTTAACCATCCAGTACTTTGGCCGCACCGTCCAACTATATATTCCCTTGTATATTTCCAACTTTTGCACCAACGAATGCCTCTATTGCGGTTTCAACCTGACCCATAACATCGATCGTAAAAAGTTAAGTATAGAAGAAATCGAAGCAGAAGCCCAGGCCATTGCCCGAAGCGGCATGCAGCATCTTTTGCTGCTCACCGGCGAGGCTAAAGAAGTAACCCCATTGGATTATCTGGAAACGGCTGTCAGGGTGCTAAAGCGATATTTTGCATCAGTGGCGATTGAAATGTTCCCCATGGATGAGCCTGATTATCGAAGTTTAAAGCAAGCAGGCGTTGACGGTTTGACCATCTATCAGGAAGTCTACAACGAGCAGATTTACAGTCAAGTCCACCTGGCCGGCAAGAAAACCGATTACCGCTACCGCTTGGATGCGCCGGAGAGAGGTGCCAGGGCCGGTTTTCGCTCGGTCAACATCGGCGCTTTGCTGGGATTAGGCGAAAAACGCAGTGAGATATTTTTGGCCGGATTGCACGCCAAATACCTGGCAGATCTATTTCTGGAAACCGAAGTCGGTCTGTCGTTGCCTCGGCTGAATCCGGCCGAAGGTTCCTTTGAATCTAAAAACGTGGTGGACGATCGAACCTTTGTTCAGTTCCTGACAGCATTGCGTCTGTTTTTACCCCGTTGCGGCATCGCCATATCCACCAGGGAGCGGGCCGCTTTCCGGGACCAGTTGATCCACCTGGGCCCCACCCGTTATTCGGCTGGATCTTGCACCGGTGTTGGCGGATATGTTGAAGATGAGCAAAAGAGTACACCCCAATTCGAAATCACCGATGAGCGCAGTGTAGACGAAGTGGTGGCAGCCATTCGGGCACAAGGGTACCAACCGGTGTACAAAGACTGGGATTTAATCCAATGAAAATCGGAATTGCAGGCTGCGGTGGCATCGGTTCAAATGTTGCCGTGAACCTGGTGCGAAGCGGGGTAAAGCAGATTAAAATAGTCGATTTCGATCGTGTGGAAGCTTCGAATTTGAATCGCCAGTTTTATTTTAAAGACCAGATTGGCTGTCCCAAAGTAGAGATGCTGGCCACAAATTTAAAACGCATTGATCCGGGTCTGGCGCTTGAAACCTTGCTGCTCAAGCTGGATGCAAGCAATTTGGGGCCCACCTTTGCCGATTGCGGCTTAGTGGTGGAAGGTTTTGACGGACAGGTGCACAAAAAGCTGTTGCTGGAAGCCTTCGCTGACTCCCAAAAGCCAATGGTTTCGGCTTCCGGCATTGCCGGCCATAGCATGGAAGAGATCAGCATCCGCCAAATGGGCAATTGTGTAATTGTAGGTGATTTTAAAACGGATTGTCGCCAGGCCAGGCTTTATGCGCACAAGGTATCGGCCGTTGCCGCCATGATGGCCGACATCGTACTTGAAAAGGGGGGCTATTATGCCTGAATTACAACGAACGATAAAAGCACTGCCTGGGGGTATATACGGCATCACAGCAGAGAAGTTTTCCTGCGGTAGGTCCAATCTGGAAGTGGTGCGATCCATGGTTAAGGGAGGCGTTAAAATCGTTCAATACCGTGAAAAAAGGCCCTTTAAAAGATTTCGCCAGATGCTGTACGAGTGTCGCCAGATCCGGAAGATAACCCGTGATCACGGGGTGCAGTTTATTGTAAATGATTATACCGATATTGCGATGATTGTTGATGCCGATGGTGTCCATGTGGGTCAGGATGACCTTCCGGTGAAAGATGTTCGCAAACTGGTAGGCACTGAAAAAATCATCGGTCTTTCGACCCATTCACCCCGTCAGGCCCAGGCAGCACTGGCAGCCGGAGCCGATTATATTGGCGTAGGGCCGATCTACGGCACCCACACCAAAGAGGATGTTTGTGATCCGGTGGGGCTGGAATACCTGGCGTATGCGGTTGAAAATGTACCTTTGCCGTTTGTGGCCATTGGCGGGATCAAACAACACAATATCGATGCCGTCGTAGCGCGCGGTGCCAAAACCATCTGTTTGGTCACTGAAATAGTGGGCGCCGATGATATTGCACGGATGGTACAAAGCCTCAACCAAGCCATAAGCAGGGCGCTATTAACAAACAAGGAGTAAACCCATGTCATACACAACACAGATGGACGCAGCTCAAAAAGGGCTGGTCACCGATCCGATGAAAGATGTTCTGGCCCAAGAAAGGATTTCCGAAGCGGTTTTACTGGAGCGCGTGGCCAGCGGCAAGATTGTGATTCCTGCCAATAAAAATCATAAAAAACTCGTCGGTAAAGGCGTTGGCCAGGGATTGACCACTAAAATCAACGTGAATTTGGGCGTTAGCGAAGATTGCTGCAACGTGGAGATGGAACTGAACAAAGTGCGCCGCTCCATCGAGTTGAAAGCCGACGCTATCATGGACCTGAGTACTTTTGGCGATACCCAAGCCTTTCGGCAGCGGGCGGTTGAAATCAGTCCAGTGATGATCGGCACTGTGCCGGTTTATGATGCCGTGGCCCGTTACGGCAAAGATGTGCCCCAGATTGCGGTGGATGACTTTTTTGATGTGGTCAAGGTGCATGCCCAAGACGGGGTTGACTTTATGACCGTTCATGCCGGCCTCAATGCTCAGGCCGTTGAACGTATTCGCGCCAATCCACGCTTGACTCATGTGGTCAGCCGGGGTGGGTCGCTGCTACTGCATTGGATGGATGCCAATGATGCGGAAAATCCGTTCTTCGAGCATTTTGATCGCTTGCTGGAAATCTGTCGCCAATACGACATCACTCTGAGCCTTGGTGACGGCCTGCGTCCGGGCTGCCTGCACGATGCCACTGACGCAGCCCAGATTCAGGAGCTGATCAATTTGGGCGAACTGACCCGGCGGGCCTGGGATGCCCGGGTCCAGGTGATGATCGAAGGACCGGGTCATGTACCCCTCAACGAAGTGGTGGCCAACATGCAACTTGAAAAAAAGCTGTGCCACGGGGCGCCTTTTTATGTCCTCGGCCCCATCGTTACCGATGTGGCCCCTGGCTACGATCACATTACTTCGGCCATTGGCGGGGCCATTGCCGCCACTTACGGGGCCGATTTTCTGTGTTACGTGACACCGGCCGAGCACCTGCGGCTCCCGGACTTAGACGATATGAAAGAAGGTATTATTGCCGCACGCATTGCTGCCCATGCCGCCGATGTGGCCAAAGGGATACCGGGCGCTATCGACTGGGACAACGCCATGAGCAAAGCGCGCAAGGATCTTGACTGGCCCCGCATGATGGCGTTGGCCATGGACCCGGAAAAGGCACAGGCCTATCGTCAATCCTCGCAACCCATCGACGAACAGGTATGCACCATGTGCGGTGATTTGTGCGCGGTTAAAAGAAGCCGGGATATTTTAGAGGGTTCCTAAAACATACATGCAATCTTAATGGATTTGTTATATTGGCAAGATTTTCTAACTTTAAAGGGGATAAGGTTTAGGAGATGAGTGCTGTTCTATTTGTTCGTATTAAATCAAGTCTCGAGTTTGAGGAACTGGAACGGCGGCTTCTGGAAAGAAAACCCGGTTTTTTAGAAGTTCCCGGCCTGGTGCAGAAAATCTTTGGTCACGATCCAGCCAGTGGTGACCTGTGTGGAATCTATTTCTTTGAAAGTAGAGAAGCTTTGGACGCATACCGTGATACAGAGTTGGCGAAGTCTATACCGGAAGCATATGAAGCAACAGATGTCCGCCGGGAAGTGTTTGAAGAGTTATATCGACTCCGCCCGGAAAAGGGACCGGATTAGAAGCCGTTTTCAATTTTAACCCACAGTGATGTTTTCAGAAACCAAAATAAGTCCAATATATCAAGCAGTTAAATTTCTGTTGGATCAATTTTAGACGCCGATTTCGGCTAAAAGTGAGTCATTATTGTGTTTCGCGGGTCGCCCATTAAAGGGCGTGTCAACAGAAAAAACACCTCACCGTTAGGAAAAATAGTAAACTTTTCCTTTGTCACCTGTGCGTTACGATAACTAAAAGCTCTGTTCTCATTTTGAACCGCATCCGCGATTTCAAATAATGGATCGCGAGGTCTTTGCCCCGCATCAGT
>Ga0209363_1000315_pt1 | contig 17723 bp, 8 predicted proteins | sample WorMetexBAHAMAS3_FD_187385 | JGI IMG/M metagenome (GOLD analysis project Ga0209363, IMG submission 187385) | Marine gutless worms symbiont microbial communities from Max Planck institute for Marine Microbiology, Germany - Inanidrilus exumae... | ecosystem: Host-associated > Annelida > Digestive... | reverse complement strand
GTCTTTGTTTGCTTCGCTCTCCGAACGCAGACGAAACCGGACGAAACCGAATCAATTTGAAGTAGTAGTCCGAACGAAAATGAAAACACCCGAACGAATGCGAATTAGTGCCGAAGCACGTTGGTTAGCCTTGCCATTAGGCTTCGTACGAATTCTTGAGTAGTCCTTCGTTAGGATAGGACCGACGCGTCTGAGTGGCTGGTGAACTCCTAGCTGGCTATGCTCAGACCTACTTCGGTACCCCTTTCGTTAAATTGATAAGCGAAGCGCTGAAATATCCGAACCCACCGAACGAACGCCTTCCTATTAGGGTAGCGAAACAACGAAATAAGTTAGGTTCTGACTCCTTCGGATGACTGATCCACGACTCTAAATTATGGGGAACGAGCAAGCTAGCCAAATTGTCCAGGCGCCGGGCATTGAAACAAATCAGGGCGAATTGGCTAGGCCTCCCATAGTGAGATATAGCATTGGGGACGAAGACAGCGAACTCTTTAGCGAACACCGAACACCTGGTGGTGCCGTTAGGAATGTAGTTACCGAAGCACCACGTTCGGCAATTTTTCAAATTCTGCCACCGAAGCAGGCAGAGGTCTTCCGAACGCCCGAAGAATGTCACAATCCTCGCGCGGCGAATGCATTCGTCTGCCGCGTGCGCCGGACAGGCACATGCCCCCACGCGTCCCTTCCCGTGGGGATCTGGAACGCCATCTAATACATGCTTCCTTGTACCCAGATGAGTCAGCGCCAAACGGCATCTCGATCAGTTTAGCCGTTTTTTGCACAGCTCACCCGTGTGTCCAACACACAGACAGACAAACGCACAGACCGTGCTACGTGCGACATCTGTAGCAATAGGCCGCATCTATTCACCGCGTGCAGACGATGCGGCCTAAAATTGTCCACATTTGGCTTCTTAAACTTTTAACGTACGTGAACTGATTTCGTCAATTTTTTGGCAGAAACGTTATTGAGAAAGTCAGCAATCAAAAGATGCTTTACTTTTATACCTCACCTATCTAGTGTTTCTGTACTAGAGTGTGAAGCAGGAAACCCAGAAATTGCGTTTTTTCACTTAAACGCTGTATGTTGCTTTGTCAACAAACACACTTAAGCAAACAAATAATAAATAAATAAATAAATAAATAATACATTCAAGTTATCACCTGGTCAAAGTCGAATCACCATTCCGAAAATGATTGACTGCATAAATCACACAGAGGTCCTAGTAAGGTTAGGTTGGTTGATGTAATAGGGATTAATTTTTTAGAGTAAAATAGGTTAGAAAAAAATAATAATAATAGCAGTTTAGAATGAATGAATAAGCCGCAATTAGGTAAATTATTGACCTAGGACAGCATGCAGCCATCTGTCACCAAAATGTGCTCAACGTTTACCAGCTTTACAGTGACAGTCGCTGCGTCAAAACGGGAGTTGTTCTTCATGCCTGGAGTGAAAAGTCAATGTACACTGTACAGTATTACTGGGATTAGACGATGCGGTAACATCGTAGCCAAGAATTAAAGGATATGCTAGTGCTACCAGCACTAGTCTGAACTATAGCAATTAGCGCTGAATTTTGCCGACCTGGTTAATATCAAGGAAAAGCAGAATGGATCAAATATTAGTATCAGTGTGCTGTCATTCACAGAATGAACTCGTAGATATCAAAGTTGCAATTTAGTCATGTCGGGATTATTTTACAAAGATGTCGAAAATTCCAAAAAATCATGTCCTTCTTCTTCTTTGTCACACCTTTTTTGTCCAGGCAATTTCTCGGGAACTACTAATAGATACAGCCATAGACAGTACATCGCTAGAACCGTTACGACCTGTAGATTTAACTTTTCAGGGTTTCGTTGATAATGCATCTTTCCATCTTACACCTAATACGGTGAACCTGAAGTACCATCGCCAATTTATGTGAGCACCGCCTACTTACCGAAACTTGTATACACCAGAGCATCATGGTCTACTTTGAGAACTTTTGTAATTTTGTGTACATTAATCTTTATTTTACAGTTCAGTCAGCAAGGTTCCAGTATTTCTTACATTTGTTACAGCTGGAAGCCTTACTTGTGTGTGATACCATTCCAATATCAATGCTGATACACAGACATAAATACGCACTCTGTAGTGATGGTACTTATCCTTAGTTTGTTAAAACTGAGTGCAGTGTTAGAAAACATTCCTTTGTTTCAATTCGTTAATCGTCATTCATTACTCACGAGCTAGACAGAGTAACGACCGGCTTATTCAGCCGCTGTCATTCAATTGATTGCACAGTTGGTAGTGACTATACTTCGCCTTAGCTATGCCCCTCCCCACCCCACTGATTACAAGGTTTAGGAATCATAGGGCAGCACGAATATAAGTTGCGAGTCAACAAGCGAGAAATCATGCAGTCACTGGTTGAGGTCTTAAAATGCAGTAATACAGCATTTGAGTGAAACGATGCAGTTTTCGCATTTCCTTGTTTTGTCAGATACCTGGTAGTACAGCAGGCCTAGCACTAGTTTTAGGTGGGAAAGTCAAGCACCTTTTTCTTGCTCTATCAGTAGCATTTCCACCAAAATTTATCAAAATTTGTTCACGTATGTCAAATGAGGCAGGTTTTACTGAGACACAGCGAACATAAGCCTACTGCATGCACGTCTGGATTTTATATTCCACTTTCTATTCTTATTGTCGGCGTTAAGATATAGCAACCAAATACTGTAAACTAAATGTAAAAAGGACATTTCACTTTTGCATTCACATCTCTGTACTGCCATGGACGTTTTGCTTTGTGCACAAACACACATGTATCTCGACGCTTTCACTAAATGTGGACAGCACATATTAAGAATGTCAGTAGAACGTAACTTCCAACATATTCGACAACTGCGAAGCAATTATGCTCTGCCACTAATTTGCAAACGTTAATACTCAGACATAAATGGTGGCAATCAATCAGAGAAAGAAGTAGAAGAAACCAGCACTCATAAGAGTGCAAAGACCCACGCAGGCACTGTTTTTGTGACTCGTAACCCTGACCTTTTGACCCAAAACCCCAAAATAAATGAGTTGCCAGGACTCATCGTGTACGTCCCTCACACTAATCTTCATTTCAGTTCACGCTCGTTTCATATTGCAGCTTCAACAGTCTGGAATTCTCTCCCTTCTACTCTTCGTTCGTCTCAAACCTTAAACACTTTCCAAAAACATCTTAAAACCTATCTTTTCCAGTCTGCATTTAATAGCCCCTAGCGACTTGTCCAGCGCCTCTGATTCATTCTACTAAATGATTATGGCGCTAAATCAAATTTTATTACTTACTTACTTACATTTGTATGTCAAGTTTGGTGATGCTAACTGCAACAGCTTTTGACATCATGTGGAAAAACAGACACACAGACAAACAAACGGCAATGAAAACCCACATCTGCCTTTGGCATGAGTAATTATCAATTTACACTATGTCCCAAAAATTCTGTCCACCTTTTTATTTTTTTTGAATAACTGTCAAAACATTAACCGATTTTATTGATTTTGGTATGTAAAATCCTGAAAAAATTGACATTAAAAGATTGTAAAGTTGCCCACATCACCTGTCAGTTGTAGCCACTTTACCTTGAGAAATTCAAAAAGTCATTTTCAACAATGCTACTAATACGTACTTCTGATGATTTGCGTTATCTCAGAATAAAAGGATCTGTAACCATAACTGTGAACTTGCCCAACACATCCGAATGTCACCGCACTACCTTGTGAAATGAAGAACTTGTTCATCCGATTTAAGGTATATTTTCTTCCAAATGTTTGTGGCTGTGAAAAGAGCCGGTTGTGATGGAAGGCAACTTGAATATCATGCAAGCAACGTCTCAGCAAGTGTTCAAAGTGACCACCGTATGCATGGTCACACTTCCAGTCTTTTTTTGCCAGTGACCTGTCGCATCGTCCACCATACTCTGCTGAAATTCAGTCCATGTCTCAACAAGCCTCTACCGCAACTGGTCCTTATCGTGGATTGGTACTCGATACGCGCTTGCATCATGCAGCAGATGCAGTAATCTACCGGATTTAGATCAGAACTGTTGGCTGGCCACATGTCAGGACTGATGAACTGGGATGTCTGACGGCGCAGAAGCTCGACTGTGTCACGAGCGCGATGTGCTGCTGCATTGTCTTGCTGAGATAATGCAAATAATCAGAAGTACGTATTAGTAGTATTGTTGAAAATGACTTTTTGGATTTCCCAAGGTAAAGTGGCTACAGCTGACAGGTGAGGTGGCAAATTTATAAGCTTTTGATCATATTTTCTCAGGATTTCACATACCAAAAATCATTAAGATTGGTTAACTTTTGACCGAGTTATTCAAAAAATAAAAAGGTGGACAGATTTTTTGGAACACAGTGTAGAATTATCACTATTGAAACAAACCAGTGAAAACTCGAACTATAATGACAGGATTGGACTAACAATGTTAACAACTGCAACGATGAAAATGTACAGTATTCGACAGCTGCCACACATGGTTATCAAAACACCAGAAGCACTGCAAACAAGCTAAAACACACTAAAAACAACAATGAAGAAACAATTTAGATCAGTTACAATGAGTCTTTACTGCTCGTTAACTACAGAAGCCGCTGCTGTCACTCTGTAAACAGTCCAGTAACAACAGCATCTAAACATCCAAACATGTTTACATGTGAGACAAGTAAAGCACCTGCTGCCATGCCTGAAAAATTCACAAAAGAAGTGTTTAGGCAGTGGACATAATTGCCTTATTTCACCATATGCATGCATGCTGTTAGTCATCTGTACTATGACACCATATTGCTGAGATGAAACAATACTACCAGTGGTAAAAGTAAGCCAAAACACACCACATTTTTTATTTCCACCTCATCTGATTTTAGCAGAAACTAGTTCTGGCACCTTTTACATATCCTCTGCACCTCTAATATCAGGTTCTAATCGTCTTTTTCACCACTGACAACTACTATACGACATATAAAACTTGTGCATCTTCTTTATGAGCAACATCTTTGGTATTCGAGTCTACTACAGAAAAACATACTGCTGTAGTAAAACATACTGCAACAGTGCAGAATGAAGGGTGAACTATATCACTGTATATAAATAAAGCGCAAACTGCAAGCATGAGGAAATCCTAGTATTGAAAAAGGCATAATTGCCACTTCAACAAGTCCTGAACCACATTTGCTGATTTGAAGTTAATGGCACTTTCAACATAATTTTGGTTACAATGGGCATTTATGGTAAGCACAAATAATCAAGTGATAAAATTAAATGAATTAAGAAAAAACAACAACAAGAAAACAGATTAAAATGCTAAGAAAATTCCACATCATACCACTAGTGGTATCATGGTTGAATATCATAACAAGACGAACCTTTAATATGGACTTATAAACGCATTATTTGAAATGTATTATGTGTTGTGGTGGTGGTTTTTCATCACAATAGTGAGTAGATAGAGTTAAGGTTTTACGTCCCACCCAACACAAAATACATATTTCGGGGACCTTCTTCCCAGCCATTCTCTTGGCTTAGTACTGAAAAACTGAAACAAACACAACAAAAGCAAACATGCATCCACAACAAAATATACTATAACATAAAATTAACTCCCAAAACTAAAGCCAGGTTTGGTCATTTCCTACGACCTCCTGTCTGGAAAGTTGAAACGGAACGGGTCTATTCTGGAAGAAGTAGATAGATGAGTCAAGAAATAAACAAGTAAGTAAGTAAATAAGTAAGAAAGAAAGCATAAGGAAAGAAGAAAGTAAAGAAGGAAGAAAGGAAGTTAAGTAAACACACAAAACAACAATTTATATAGCGCCGAAATCAACACATGAATCACGGTGCATTACTGCCGCGCAGCCCGTACAATAGTAAATGGCTAAAATGACCAACACACAACATATCTTATCTAATGGGGTGTTGCAGTCTCAATCACACAGCACAGATAACTGATTGACGGCTGCAGCAAGGGATGAGGTATGAGCTCTTCCTGGCACCAGAAGTAAACAGTGAAGCTCCATCTGCAGCTGTTAAAGCCCGCCTCACTCAAGACACATAAATCAGGGATAACCATGAGAGAACAATGCAGCAGAACAGCACAAAATATCAACTGGCCTTATTAACGTCAACATGGCCCAAACTGTGAATATACACGCCATCAGAAGACACAACATAAAAGTTCAACATCATCTTGACCACACTGTTCTACTAATAGTAATAACAGCTAATGTCACTCTACATTACACCACAAAATATGTATATGCAGTTACTTATTCAGATCTGTTTTGTATATAAAGTATAAAATGTAAGTATGCAACTATAACTGTTCAGAGGATGCTGAGAACAATGAGAGAATCTTAAAGCATCATATTACCACATCATACAACTCGCATCATATGATGTATTCCTACAAGCTTTCATGTTAAAAAAGACGGGAACATTCTATCAACGACAAAAATCCCTCTAAGTCACTAATGAATTAACTTCCAATAATGGACCTTAATGCAGAAGAATATTTCAAACACTTTGCAATGAAATATAAAGACATCACTACTAAAGGTCGATTAACAGCAAAGGAACACTGAAAGAAGTCAGAAATGGTGACAAAAATTCCAGTTGACACAAGAAGAATATGAAGTAACGAAATAAAGCATATGAAACATAGTCAATATTCAGAAAATAGTCCAACAGCACTGTCAACAAGTACACCGATGTCACATCGTACATCAAAATGGCAATACAGATAAACACACGTAAAATATTTACTGAACTAGATCTACTAAAGCACACCGAAGGCAAGTCGCCGTAATCAAAGCACACAATAATATTAAGATCAATACTGCTGAAATACAACAATAACAATGACGACAGTGACTGATTTGGCACTGAAAGATATTGGCTCTAGTCATGCTTGACCTCATTACTAAGTAGGTGAATCGAAAACGAGGCAATCACTGCAGACATTGGCGAATGTTCCAAAGGGCTTGACTGCGTGGCATATTGTCTTTGACTAACTTTTTGAATTAATGCTGTCCAATTTGCGATTGGAATTGATTCGCCAATAAGGCGTGTAAGTAAAAAAGATTATTTATCCCAGATCTACTTTTACTCAATAAAATGCTAACTTTCGGTGCAAAATAAAACACTAGGCTAACATGGTTTACACTTTTGTTTAGCCGGGAGGCCAAACTTTTGGCCTTGTATGTCCTTGACGCCAACGTTTTGGCGTCACCTGGTCTCGATACTAAAATTTTGGCCTAAGCCTCAGCCTTGGCCTTGTAACATTGGCCTCTGCCTCGACCTTCTGGCCTCAGTCTGGAGGCCAAAATTTTGGCCACGTCTGGCTTTGAGGCCAAAGTTTTGGCCTCACCTGGCCTCGGTACTAAAATTTTGGCCTCAGCCTTGGCCAAGAGGCCACAATTTTGGCTTGGCTTCACAATATTGACCTAGGCTAATGCCTCGGCCTTGACCTTCTGACCTCTGCCTTGAGGCAAAAACTTTGATCTCTGCTAGGCCTCGAGGTTACGACAGTGAAGCCGAGGTCAAGGCCAAACGTTTGACCTCGAGGCCAAGATGAGGCCAATATTTTACCTTGAGGTAGAGGCCAAAAAGTCGAGGCCTTAGCCAAGGCCAATGTTATAAGGCCAAAGTCAAAATTTTGGCACCTAGGCTGAGGCCAAGGCCAAGATTTTGTTATCAGGCCAGGTGAAGCCAAAACCCTGGCCTTAAAGCCATACAAGGCCAAACGTTTGGCCTCAAAGCAGTTTTAGCCTGTAGGCCAAGACCAATAGATCAAGGCCGAGGCTATGCTAAGAGACCAAGGCCAAAACTTTGGCTTCGAGGCCAAACGAAGGTGTAAACCATATTAGCTTAGTGTCATGTATTGCCGTTTTGTCGAGTAAAAGTAGATCTGGGATAAATAATCTTTGTTCACTTACTCGCCCTACATATACGACACCCCTTGGAAACTGCTTGGTGCTATAAGCTTAAAGTACCTAATATTTAGACTCGGAATAAGTAAAGTCAATTTATTAATCCTGAACAAATAAATTTAATCGTGTTCTATTGCGCTAAATCATGAATACAACGGTATGCTGCAATGCATCCTTCTTTTTTTACAGTATTGTTTGCCATAATTGATAACAACTTCCGGCAATATGGCGGATTTGTGAATAAGCCCAATTATGCAAACAACAATGAACAAAGTCATGCTAGATAACAACATGAAAACCAAAGATAAACAACTCAAATCTATTAATTCACTTAAATCTATCAGGTTTCTTTCCATTTCACGACAACTGATTTTCATAAACAGTAAAACAAAATAAATTAGCCCCGCACGGGGCTTATGGTAAACTCTTCAAAACTGACGTTTCTGCTAACTTCAAAGTAACGTGACACAAAAACTAGGCCGAATATCAAAAATCCAGCCCGAACAAATTCAGATATTGTGCTCTAGTTTAAGAATCCGTGGTCAGTTGCCAGCTCTCGTTGTAAATGGCAGAGGAGATAGCCTTTGAAAAAAATGATTTCCAACTTTCAAGGGCTCGTGCCCTTGACCTTGGATCGGGTCATACTGCATACCATCGTGCATCAGTCATCGACCTCTGCCAACATGCCAAATTTCATTGAAATTGAAGTAACTTTTTGTGGATGGACGTACGTATTGCACGTACGTATGGACGGACGGACATTTGAGACCGGTTTTATTAGGTCGACTCGACCTCACAACTCTATCTGTTAACCTCACATGATGGTGCTAAACCTGTAATGTACATGATAGTGTCTTGCCATCACCCGCGTAACTTCACTTATAACCATGACACAGACACAGTCTTGGGGTCATTTCCTTGCACTTCATCGGTCAGCAGAAACAAACTGGACAACTGGTCACAATGGGTGCCACTAGTCTTGCGTAAAACTTTGCCGAATACTGTCACCATCAGACGACACGGCAGAAAATTTGTACTATCATTGCTGAATATCTTACCACAGCTTAAACACGTCTCTACACTGTCTTGCAAAATATCTGGCACCGTTCTTACTCAGTGAGGCTAATTGCTGGTTTGTTTGCATCAACTGGTAAAAATACCATATTTTTAACAGATTGGACACAATGTTTATGAATAAATTCAAGTAGCTTCAAATACGATAGATGCTGCACATAACGGTAGAACGTTTTAGTATGAAAAACCATCCAGTAAATGGGAATAACAGTCAATGAGGGAAATCATCAAGGTTCCCATACCCGTGCAAGAAAATAAAATGTAATCTCAACTGTTTCTGCAAGTGTGATAAATGTTCTCACCAATGCAGCTGTTGCCAGCTGCATGTCACCATCTTAATATGGTTTAGTGTAGATACTGCTACACAATTTGCAAGCCTTCAGTGGCTGGTAACACTTCACAGACATTATTTCTTTCCAGGTAACATTATGCACACCTGGCATCTCAGCACGACATTTGCCATCATGTGCACATAATCATTTTTGTATCAGGTGACAAAGAACTTATCTATACAAACTTCTGTGCATCTGATGGTAGTTTGCATGCAACCACTGAAACTACAGATGTTGTTACCTATAGTCGAAGCAAGAAGTGGTTCTATTTTGGCAACTTATGTGTCGTTGATCGATCGACTGAGTTTTTTTACATTCCAACAGGTTATGTCGGGGACGTTCTTCCCAGCCAATCTCTTGGCTCAGTACTGAAGTAACTAAACACAATACAACAAAAGCAAGCAACACACAAATAAAATGATCTAAGGTAACATAAAACACACACAAAATGCCAAACCTAAACAAACATACAAAAACAAAATCTAAACCTAAACTAACAGCGAATTTAAGAACTGTTCACATGCATGTGAATCACTGTGCACAACTGTTATGCACGATACAGCACAGAACAGTTCTGATTATTTTCTCTCACAACCTCCAGACAATTATCATAGCTCAGGTGCTGTCTGTTGGAGGGAGGGGATGCCTCTGTGTCAGAAAATTCCGGTCTCATTCATTGTGAAACAGTACCTCGGCATATGTCGCCAAAAGATGTATATCGCAGCAGAATTTCGTTTGTATATTTTTCTTTAAACAGAACACAAAATTTTTAAGCGACTACCAAGGAACTATACTAAAAGTGTCATTACCATTATGGCTGAACAGTGCACTAAGTGGTGCCACGTTACAACTGTGGTTATAAATTTTGCCTACAATAATCCCAGTGTATCCCTAAGGAATACCCGAAGGTTGGAAACTACAATACAAAGTTCTATAGGATCAAAAAATCCAGTATAAAGCTACCAGGGTTAATATGTTTAACTGTTTATGTAATTGATAATAATGACCTTCATAACCAGGACGTAGAAATCAAATTAAAACTTATCATACAAGAATATATGTACAGTGTGACAAAAAGGAAGACACCAAACTTATGGTGGTAACTCTATGTCAGTTCTGAACTGGTTTAAAAATTCTTCCACTGACAGACTCAGCAGAGATTTGCAGTAGAGTAATAATTAAAGATACCACCAGACCTCAAATGAGTCACTACACTACCCTTTGAAATATTAATGTCAAAAACATCGACAATCTGAAACATATGTTGGGATGAACGACAAATCATAAGGTAATGTAGCTGCACATTTGAAGTTTGATGAGATTTTCAATGACCACTTTAGTACAAATTACTGCTAAGTCTGTTGTTGAAAAATAACTAAGAATGGTAAAAATTTGTTAAAGTTACATGCAAGAAAGCGGATCATCTTGTGATTTATGTACCCAGGCACCATCACCGAGAAAGATGAAGAATTCGTCACACATATTGAGTGCTATGAGCAACTGATGTTGTTACGCTGACTGTAACTTGGAGGAGACAATTATCATACTGGTGTAAGATAAACTATTTTGAGCAGCTAAATCGTGCATGGCAGTTTACTTCGCTCGGTTCTTTGGCACACAATTGCTAGAAGAAAGATATTTCACAAGGTAGTGTGGCAACACGTTTAAGGTGTGGTGGGATCACCTTAGTTGCAAACTGACTGCCAAGTCTGTCAGTAAAAGGCAAATCAGTTAGTTAAGATCTGACGGAGTTACTACCATAAGTTTGGTTCCTTCCCGTTTCGGAACACAATGTACTTACTAGCTAAACGAAGTGAATGTGAAATTTTAGTATAGAAAAAGTTGGGATAGAAAAATAGTAATAGAAGAGGTTCACAACATCAGAAAGTGGAAAAAATTCCACGGCTTCATGCTAGTTTTTCAGGCAGTAGCATCACCTCCTCCTTCAGCAACATCGTGGGCACCATCAGGTGCAGCAGCAGCATCCTGGCTGTCGCGTCTCATTGCCACTGCATCCGCAGCAATCTCAACCAATGTCCTCGTCTTGCTTCGTTCCTCGTGCAGTGTCGAGAAAGCCTCATTGTGGCGAGCTTCCTTCGCCAAGTGCAGCTCGCGTTGCATCAGCATATTGATGTGAGCTGGCACGTCGGGAATCAGGTACGCCACGAGCCATGTCAGGAAAAACACAAAATGCTGTCACAGATCACAGACATACTTCACTCAAACAATACAAAGTTCCACAGCAAAATTTGAAATTTTCAAATTTTTCTATAGTTATATATAACTGAATCTGTGTCTGTCTGTCTGTTTCTCTGCTCCTTATGCACGGCCACAGTTTTGAGCGAATCTGGACCGAATTTGGCACGTGGCATCCGAATCTGCTCGCGCCTGCAGGCTCGCGCTCCGTGCACCGTCTGTATATGCCACTGCAAATGGGTGGCGAGCTCCATCAGGGAATTTGGAATTAGCGGGCGGCAGGTGCAACAGACCGAGCGCCGCCGGCGTGAGAATCAAGAATCGAGTACCACAGGAGTGAGGAGTAACCGAGTGCCATAGACGGTAAGGTGCACCGCTGTTCTGTTCAGTTCTTTAGCCGTCCTCAATCTGAGGGTTGGCCACACCATGGGCGTACTTTTCTATTTATTAACTGAGCGCCATAAGCAGGAGGGTGCACCGCTAGTAAATTACAGACAGTGCAATTATTGTTTTAAGTGCCAAGGGCAACAGAATGAGAATAAAACGCGTGCTGTCACCAGCATCATTGGAAATTTCTACTCCATTATTTCCAGGCTAAATGAGAGTTGACAAAGTTCATGAAATTCTCGTCCTCCTGTGGGTCACTGATAACTAAGCACTGTTGAATAAAATTGAGCACTTTGAGTTATCTACAATTTGCAACAAACACATTCAGTTGACAACATTTTGGTGTGATCAAAAGTGTAAAAAATTGCATCATCCAGAACACAACGGTAAGGTTACAAGAAGAATGGAGATAGTTTTAGACACAAAAACAGCTTAAATGATCCTGAAGTCACTCAAAGTAATGGTAGTCACAATATTAGGTAGGTTACATACTGTATACAGAGTAACTAAGTCTCTATCTTGTACTGTTTCCGTGATATTACCACTTGTTTATGAACTTAAGAACTCAAGTAACAATGAATCACCCAAAACAGTCCTTCAATCTCAATATGACAGCAGAAGTCACTCGAACAAAATCACTGTTGAGCAAAAATAATGGCACACGCATGACTTTTGATCATTATAATTACTGTTGTAGGCAATATATGCCAAATTTTTCGATGTAACGACTCCAGTTTTCCAGTAGTTGAAATGACCTTCACATCACTGCATGATCCAGAATACAACGGTAAGATTACAAGGAGGATGGAGTTATTTTTAGACAAAAATAGTATAAATGATCAGCAATAGCATCGTTCAATGCATCACATTTCGCTCTGTAGTAGCATTCCACAGTAGTTGTTCTAATCTTGTAGTGTTTCCAAGAAATAATGAGATACTGGTCAAAAATTGTGAATATTTCCTATCCCAACTGTATTTGGCTCCAACACTGAGGGCAACCCCATTGGAATTTTGCAGAGATCTTCAACATGAGAAAAGCAGAATGACCACAGCAAAAATGTGTAGAATGTAAATGCCGATATTCACACCTCAAAGATGATGACGAAGGCCAGTCGAGCACATAACACATGCCAGTACATGCTCGTGAACTCGTACTTGTCAGGCGACGTTGGAGGCTTACGATAATCTGGATAACTTCAAACACAATTCACCGCATAAACTCGCTAGTACTGAAATAATTCATCAAACCCTCCCAGTCACAATGCAATTCAGGTAAGTACTACGTCGAATTTGTTAATTTTGAAACATATTATTCTAACGTTTTAGAACAGAAGCAAGTGAAAGGAACAAGTTGATATGTTAATATTTCCGAAAATAAAGCACACATTTATCAGCATACATGCAACGTGATTTCTTTCATAGTATTTGATGACAAGAACCTCAGCTATTGCAAAGGGACCATGTGACGTGCTATGTTAGGAAACTGATGGTACATTTCACGAGGTATGGGAGTTAGAAAGGTTTTAAGCAGCAAATGTGACCTTCAAGGTCATTCAAGGGCACTAGCAATGGTGCCATTTCATAGGCCACTTATGATTTCCTATTAATGTTCCACTGCAACTATGTCTCTATCATGCACCTTTAATGAGATATTGTCACTTATTTCCCAAAAACTAAAGAGGCCACATGACTCTGAACACGTCCCTTTCGCTGGTAATATATCATGCATGCACCAGTACTGCTGTGTATTAATCAGGACATGAGATATGAAGTGCCTAGCTTCACCAATTCCAAAGACGATTGGGGCAAAATTAAAAAATGGGTCACGTGACCATGTCCATGCCCATTAGGGGGTAGTCTGTCATCACAAGGCTAGCACTTGATATATTCAACCTGCACACAAAATTTGGCAACTCTCGCTTCAGCCATTCCAGAGATATCACTGAGGGCCAAAAAAAATTAAACTGGGTCACGTGACCCTGACCACACCCCTTTTAAGGGTGATTTTTCATCCCTATACTGGGACATGACATGCTTGCCTGTATACAAAATCTGACCACTGTAGTTTCAGCCATCACAGATATGGCTGGTGCCCACCAAAATTTAAACGGTTTGCATGACCTTACCATGCCCCTTTCACAGATGATTTCCTGTCCGTGGGCTAGCACTGCTACGTCAACTTATCTAGTAAATTTGAAGTCTCTAACTCAACCCAGTACGAAAATATGAGCATTCTACAGTAACTATGTCTCTCTATCTTGTACCGTTTCTGAGATATAGCAACATACTGGCCAAACATCGCCATTTCAACATACCCATCTCTATTTGTCACCCCCATATGGGGTGACCACATTGGATTTTTCCCGAGATTTTTGGCATCAGAAAAATAGTCCCTGGACTATTGTACGGCACTGTTTGTGTTATCCTATGTTTGGCTGCTTTAGTACAATACCAGTGTGACAAATGGACGGACACATGACAGCAGCATATACTGCAATAACAGAGCATCGCATGGTAAAAAGGCAACTCTATTGTGCCTTGGTGCTATTAATTGAGTGAAGAGGGAAGAGTATCTGGCCCGTAAAATATCTGCTGTACAAATCACAAACGTCCACTTTGGGGAAATTGGCCTAACCTCAACTAACACAAGAAAACCAAACCAACAATGACATTTATTAGCCCGCACAATATCACGATGCCAAAGGGCTCATATATTACCACTGTGTTTTTTCTTTCTACTTCTTCTTCTTCTTCTTTCTTTCTTCTTTATTTTCGTCGCCTAATCTCTGAGGTCAATGTACGGATCTCAACCAAACTTGGACACATATTCACTTATGACTGCTATTTGAAAAATGTCATCCGATCTCTCCCGGGCATTTATCCCCTACAGGCCTGGGGGCGAAAAGCGCCTTTTTTGGGACCAACTTTGAACTTTGACCAAACATATCTCTGCAATGGAACATCACATCAACAATCGGAAAGAAGCTTGTCAATCTACAGGGACTCGCCAACATTCCCCCCAAAGTTGGTAAACTTTGGCCAAGAAACGGCTGTGAACGTTTGGCGAGTTTTTGCCCCCCCCCCTAAATTTTCGCATTGGGAGACACAATCCTTACCGCACGTTATATAACAGACAGCAGACAAACTTTGGCACGTGTTATGTAGTGGCAGGAGCTTGCAGTCTAAAACAACAGAATGCCGGGTGGGCTCACGCTGGGTTTTTCCAGGGCAACCTGAGTAAGCCGGCATGAAACTGGCAAAGCTTTCTGGATTTAAATGCAGCAAGAGATGATGGGGTGGCAGTGGCATCAGCTGCACCATATGCAAATTATTTGCACCTTGCTCCATACAGATGACCACACTAGCACATCATCACTCAAGTTTTATAAGCCGGATGCTCAACCTGACGCCAAACTGACAGCGTCAACACGGTGAAGGCAATTCTCTATAACTGGGCAGGTTAACTAAAATCCTGAAGTAGCAGTAGTAGTAGTAGCAGCAACTCTGTTACAGATGCATGAACATCAACCATGGCTATGATATGGTACAACAGGCACTCAATTAGCACGTACCGACAATCCGTCACATTTTGAAACTCATGCAAGATCTCTGGTCGTGGCACACTGCGCTCCTGAAAATCGCGGACGTCAAAATGCGACAAACTGCTGTTGACATAGCCATGCAGAGATTGGTCCTGACTAACTGCAAGCTGGTATACCAGACGTGGCACAAAGTCTGACGTCCAACCAATTATAAACGCCTACAGATGAAATCACAGCATTTCATGGACCACTTAAAACAACATCAGTCAACTGCAACACCACAAGCACTACCAGTTGTTTACTACAAGAGGCTCAGCTATCGCCGGGAGACCCGCATGACGCTCTACATCAGTTGAAATATAGGTCAACTGTTGTATGAATAACACAAACAGATCACGTGATAGCCTGAGGAGCACTTTCAGAAACTGCCACGTTTTACTGCACTACCTGCATAGTCTTGTACACACATCATTGCACTAGGCACAACTACTGCACTGCAATGCTGTGCATGTCATCAGCAGACTTCCATACAGCCAATCTTCGTGATGTCAACTGGACCGTAACTGCAATCAACCAACGTTGACTACCACCAATGTTGTTGACGTCACCATGTATTACTCTGCCCGTGCACCATCATAAATGCAAACCGTGGTGGATGGACACAAAGGTTTCAAACAGCAAAAGTGACCTTCAATGTCACTAATGGTTTTCCGTATGGTATGGTATTGTAGGGTTTAACGTCCCACACGACACATTTACAGACGATTTTACAGGTCAGTTGACCCAACCAACAGTGTAACAGCACTGAAGGATGATAGTCTTCCAGGTCAAGCGCGAATCCCACAAGCTCAGTACACTAAAAGGTAAAAAAAAATGTAATCAAAAAATTTTCTACACATAGCACCTGGGGGTAAAGGCGGGATTCTCACCTCTGTCGGGTGGCAGGTAACACTGTGTGATCCCATATGGCATGTGAGTTTCTCGTAGCGGTGAAGAGCTATGCTAAACTGCTATACACTGTTTACTTTACCAAGTACACCGAAGACACAGAGGTGCACGGAAGACAGCTAGCCAAGCAAGATCAAAGCCCGATCCAGTCGACCATGTACGAACTGGTGTGCATATGATGTGCACAATTATGATGCACAACAGCACAGAACTGGTCAAATAATCTCCCCTCTTACCCTCCAGACAATCACCATAGCTCAGATGTTGTCTGTTGGAGGGGAGGGGGAAGGTCACCCATAACAGTACCATTCGATAGATCACATACAATTTCCTATTAGTCTTTGATCGCAACTATGTGTCTATCTTGCACCATTTCCTAGATATTACCACTTAATTCCCAAAATTTAAAGAAATCATGTGACGCTAAACATATCCCTTTCAAGGGTAATCTATCATGCATGCAACAGTACTCCTCTGTATCAATCAGCATACAAAAGGATGGTTTGTCATCCGATGGCTATCGGTATAGCACATACAAGTTCCTATTAGCCTTTCATAGTAACTATATCCCTATCTTGCACCGTTTCTGAGTTATATCAAGATATTGGTCAAAAATTACCACTTCTAACCTACCCCAACTCTATTTGGCGCCCCATTTGGGGGTGACTCCTTTGGAATTTCACAGAGATTTTTGGCACCTGAAAACTAGAATCCCTGGGCCGCTGTTTGCGTGATCCTAGGTTTAGCTGTCTTAGTAGAAGACCGACTTGTGACAGACAGACAGACAGACACATGATGACGGCAAGTACCGCGCTAGCATAGCATTGCACAGGTAAAATAATTAAGTGAAAAAAGCGACATGCATCAAATGACACTTAACATTTCATTTTTCATAATGTCGCCACTTCTGTGATTATTTGCACACAAGAATGTGTCTGACATATTTCACCATTGCACATGTTGCCATTTTAGAATGCATTTAAAGGTGACATGCAACGATTTTTTACCAAATGGATTAAAAGTAGTTTCTAGCTGCTTACTGCAATATAAACCCGTCTGTGTAACAAATTTTGATAAATTATGCCGTAAAATGCTAAAAGGTACAAGTTTATTGGTCTTTTTGGTACAGTTATTTTTCGGCTGTTTTTGTCATGTGCGACGTCATACCAGGATACGCCTGTCTTGTTTGCATCGTTATGCGTTATTGAGATTAGATAAGAAGTTATTTATTTTACCAGTTTATGTTTTAACATTGACATTTTACTAGTTACTAATGTAG
>Ga0209363_1000314_pt1 | contig 17756 bp, 9 predicted proteins | sample WorMetexBAHAMAS3_FD_187385 | JGI IMG/M metagenome (GOLD analysis project Ga0209363, IMG submission 187385) | Marine gutless worms symbiont microbial communities from Max Planck institute for Marine Microbiology, Germany - Inanidrilus exumae... | ecosystem: Host-associated > Annelida > Digestive... | reverse complement strand
AACGAACTATGTAATGAGATATCTTATAGTATAAAAGTTTGCTTTTAGATTTTACCCTCGCGACGCTGTACTAGCGTGGTACTTGCCGTCATCGTGCGTCTGTCCGTCCGTTTGTCCGTCTGTCTGTCACAAGTACGTGTTCTGCTAAGACGGCTGAACCTAGGATCATGCAAACAACGCCATACGATAGCCCAGGGACTCTAGCTTACTGGCGCTAACAGTCGTCGATGGGCGACGCTCCATTCCCCCTGAAATTTGCACTCAAAATAACCCGCCGCCGACAGGGGCGTGGTATATAGTCACGTGACTGCTTAAAAATTTTGCCGTTTACCGTGATGCAGCGCGTCGCGCGGGTTCGTCAGCAACAGCTGAGCTACTTGTTATTTATGCAATTAGCTTACACTAAGAAACATTTGTATTGTATTGTATTGTATTGTATTGTATTGTCTAACAGCAGCAGAGACCACCAGGCAATTACGAACATCTCGACCCTACCGTACTGGAGACACTACATCAACCGCCAGCACCGAGCGTCTATGCCAGTTTAAGTGCTAACACAACAGATCAAAGCCAGGCAATCAACACTGAACCGGGTGCTGGAAATCCACAAAACTACGATGGTCTTGATCCATCAAGCTTAAGTGAACCTTCGGCGCCCCATGTGTATGCTGACATTAGCGGTACTTCACAAACCACGGTATCGCACGAATACCTCGAGGTAATCGTTTCACCTGAAGATGATAGTGATTAATATTACTGCTGTCAAGTGCGCTTTGAACAGTTTCTGTATACTATAGAAGTGTTTCACACCTAAGCTTAGCTAGACTGACCCAACCATGGACTCGGTTCTGATTGCTCCCCTGACTGCCGTTATCGCTGATAATTAAGTCGCAAACATTTTGGAAGCTATGTATGTGACGCTAACATTGATGTTGAGGTTTTTTTGCATTTAATATATTAACTGTAAAGTCGTTTGTTTAAACTGCTGTAGCCTTTCCGTCCTTTCGATTCGAAATGACTTGTTTGTAATCATTCAAGTGTAAAGGTTAGCGGCGATCGTCGGTTTTGTCAGTGGTTAATGTTAAGTATAACAGTAACATTAACAAAATTAACTCTTTCACTGCCAGACCGGAAAAAATATAATACGTAGTCAGTGTATGGGTAATAGCCAATACCACTGGCAGCATTATATCACATACCACGGTTATAAGTATAGCCTACCTAGCGTCGCCGGATTCATCCGGCAGTCTGGGGATTATTATTATTTCCTCCGCCGGAAATATCCGGCGGGCAAGGCAGCGAAAGGGTTAACCACTCTGTTAGCGGTTAATATTAGACTTACGATTAAAGTTGGAGTTAGAAGGCGTAGGTCATTTTCAGAGTCATAATTGTAAGTGTTGTGAGTTGACATGGTATACAATTTAACTTTGAGCTTGATGCCTGACGATTACACCAGCTGAAGAGTGAGGACCAGCATTCAATGGGCCTAGTGGCCTACGTGCGCATTTCTCATATACTGTATAGACAAAATGATATAAGCGAATTGATACTGGTTTTGTGGTTTATTGTCATTTTGCTTTAATCCTATAGCATTGTTAAGTTTGCTTGTAGATGATAGCGACAGAAATGAAAGCATTTATTATGTGTAAATACTTGTAACCGGATCAGGAAAAATCTACTAACTGCAATTATAACATTACCAACGGCACTGAATAATAAATGCCTAACATGCAGAAGCTTACTGTGTCACTTTTTAGGAGTAGGCACTAATGTGACCCAAAATATCCAGTATTTGCATTGTCAAGGTAAGTCGTAGAGCCTATAGGCAGTGACATTGATGTTGAAGGCGAATGGAGGATGGACAGGAACTAATAATAATAAGGTGCAGTGTTAATGACGGCAATATAATAATTGATCTGCTAACAACAATTAACACGGCGGTCGTCGCGGTGTTCTCTCTGCACGATGCGGATGTGATGCTAACTGGACGGCAGCTGGTCACGTGATGTCCTCCTCGATGTTTCATTTCCTCGTACACGAGTACCACGACGGCCGACGTGACGCAGTCAACACGGAACCGAACGTCGATGATTCATAATAATATTAATACTAATAACTAATAACATGTAAATTTTTGTCCCGCTATACGCTAGGCATCGTTTATGACGCTGGCGAATGTTTCGGCTTTCGCGCTACATCATCATCGACCATCCCAGCAGTTTTCTCGCAACTACACTGTGTACCAGTGTGGGAATTACCGGGGGGTTGGGGGTCGATCCCCTAGTTCATGTATTTAACCCCCTATTTTGTCATCTATGTTGACCTTGGGGACAGCGGACCCCCCAGTTCTTTTAGCTTAATTCCCACACTGACTATGTCTCAACACACAATACACTTGACTTTTGATCTTAACTTCGACAAGAATAGGCCGATTTTCAAAACTCTTTCACTGTAAGTTTTCTAATGAAACTGTACACATACATTATCAAAATTTTCCATATTATTTTACGTATGTTTCTACACTACTTTGTGAAACTAGAAAATTACAATTACTGCCGATTTCAATGGCGTATTGCATGTGAGACCTCAGAATTCGTCTTGCAAGATATGAGCAGCCTTAAATTGGCTTAGGTATAATTATTATGACTATAAAATCTCAAAAACAATGCAGCAATGTCTATTCACTATTATAATTTGGTACCGATTGTCATGTAGGCCTACATGTTGTTAATTGTTGTTAAGTTTTAAGTAAAACTGATGTATTCTGATTGTATTCTAATAGTATAAGTAAAAGTTTAGCCGTTATTTAAAATTTTTGAATTCCAAAAATAGTGTGACAACACAGGTACGGTGAGGTGGAAGACCCTGTAACGGTTACATTGACGATTTTTTTCGGAATTAGTGACATTAGTGGAAGTTATCATCAAAAGTCAAATGTATTGTTCTTTAATGACACACCGTATAATGATACCTGGATTGATTCCAGTACTGTTGGCAAAGTGATACTGGCGTCACAGACGGATGGATGGATGCGGGGATACAGCGTATACCGCGCTAGCATACTATCGCGCTGTAAAAATAGCGCGATACTATGCTAGCGCGGTATACTATAGGGCCTTCGTTTACGATGTCGCCACCTAGTGATTCAAATGAAACCGTGAATCTGTTCGGCGACGGTTGATAACGAAATAGGCCTAAATAGAGCATTTAAAATTTAAAATATGTTCGAATTTTGGAAGTTTCGCAGATAACAGCAACCACGGTATAAAGTCAACGTAATACCAAATGTCCTTCCGTGTGTGGGATCTGTTCAAATGCCTGAACTTAATATCCTCGAATATTTTACGTTACCTGATAGCCACATCACTCCAGTTTTCCCACATTTAGGACTAGCATCATTCCTCAGATGCCTGACCACACTAACAAGGGCCGTCAACACGTGGTGGGTACCACGTTTTACGTTTAGCTTTTAGTATCTAATACCATAACTGTTCACTGTGCTACTGCACATGATTACAGTTAGGATTTAACAATTAAGAGTCTCCGCTGCCGCTGACAGACCCGCGCGACGCAAAGGCTCAGTGCATGCTAAATATTCCGTATTGCATCATATGGTAATCAAAATATTTCTTCTACTCAGCCCAGCTGCTGAATACATAGGCCCATCTTGACGGTGGATGTGATCAACAGTTGTCCGACAACAATCAGAAGTTTATGACACTCACCGGCAAACTAAGTTGACAGCGCCTGACACGATCAGCCGTTCCAGAGGTTGGTTGCCACCAAAATTTAAACGGTTCACGCGACCTAACCGCGCCCATTCAGATATGGTTTGTCATCCTTGGCTAGCACTTGCTACCGTCAACCCATCTACCAAATGTGAATTAAAGTCTCCATCTCCACTTACTACGAAGATATGATCATATGAAAGGGGTCACAAAATGTCAAAATGGTGGTTTGGTGTAGTTAGGGTCGTCAAGTTCACTGGAAATAGCACCAATCGATACAACACATACGAGTTCCTATTAGCGTTCCATTGTAACTATGTCTCTATCTTGCATCGTTTCTGAGATATAGCGAGATATTGTTCGAAAATTGCCTTTTTAAATTTTAAGCTATCCCACCTCTATTTGGTGCCCTAATTGTCAATGTCAATGTCAATGTCAATCGTGGATTTATATAGCGCATAAACGCAAAGCCTCTAATGCGCTGGTGCGCTAGTACAAGGAGAAGCGAAGAGTCTTCAGATGGCGTCCGAAAGGCCATTTGGTGTGATCCCGTTTGAATTTCGCCTAGAGTTTTGGCACCGGAATCTCCGGGCTATCGTACGGCGCTGTTTGTGTGATCCCAAGTTTAGCCATTTTTGTAGGTCTTCGATTTGTGACAGACAGACAGACGGACACAATGATGCATACCGCGCTAGCATAGCGTCGCGCGGTAAAAAGTAGGCGTGGTTACAAAATTAGATAGTTACTGGCAAGGCAATATTACCGAACACTGATTGACAATATTGAAATAAATTGAATTGAATACTGACTGAGAAATTTTAGCAAGAATCACACATAAACACGAGCGCGTGATGCTGCCAACACTGCAGTCTGCGAACGTTGTTAATGTTGGCACGGATTCGGATATTTTTCGCTGATAGAGGTTCAGATGACAGTTAAGTTTATAGTACAAGTAAAAACTGCAACCGGACTCAAAAAAACTGTGACTACGTGCACAGATGCTAAAATCTTGAAATCAAAATTTCAGTGTTGTCCTTGACCTTCTGCTCTTTAACATCTCGCCCAGCTGACGTTCGATAATAAAAAAATAGAAAATGCTAAATGTGTGTAACACAACTTTTCCTCATTAATGTTTGTCAACAGGGTATTTCGTATTAATAAAGTCTACTTAAGCTATGAACACAATTTTGACCATGACAGGAAATTAACGTAAAGAATTACAAATAAAAAGCAGATAATGCACAGAAATGTGACGTTCAAGCTTTGGCATTGTTTTCAATACATAATACATAGCATCTATCGTCAGCTTTGCACACAGTGCTTTCATGAAAGCTTGGATATCACAGTTCTGTGAACGTTCTGTGTAACAACGAGTATAATGAATTAGCGCAACATGCACGTCGTGAGTAAACATGACTGATTGCATATGTTGATTGTTACCGCTACATTTGTTTGATGGTGGCAATAACTTCATCCTACTCTTTATTGTCTCAGCGTCTGTAACCAACAAACAAAACGTCGACGATGGAACCGGAACTTTAGCGACCGTCCGGTTGTCAAAATCACACATCCAGTCCTACAATCCTCGTGTTTAGATAGCCAGCCAAATACGATGGAGTAGATTAGTGTCGCTATAGCCGATCACTTCTCTCGGCGTGATATGTAACTCATTTCGGCATCGTCTGCACACACAAGGTAAGTCGCACGATTGCTATAAGTAAGTAACTCACTAACTCTTCCAGTTAGAAAGAAATCTTTGTTGATAAATCGAGCGCGAATTGGAGCCACAAAATACAATTCTGGTGATCAAGCTATTATCACATGATTAACTGGCAGATGTCGATGATTAGGTGCCGAGTCAGACTCAAAAGGTTCAGGACCATGAGTAGCGTTCTCACTGCGGCCATTGACGTTTCAATTTAACCTCTGATGATTATGTCCGACGGAAAGAATAATAATAATAATAATAATAATAATAATACATTTGTAAGACTGAGGATGCAGATTACTTGTGTTGGCGTGGTGGCTCAGCGGTAGGGCGTTGGACTTGCGATTTACAGGTCGCGGGTTAAGTTTCCGGCCGGTCCGATTTCACGTAGCAACTCAGCCTTGCATACCACCGTATCGAGGCAGTGTGGTGCAGAGTAAAAAATTATGAAGTAAAGCCTACATTGCCATTAGGTACGATATGTAAACGTCTCGACGATGAAATGATGATGAAGTTGGTTTTCAATCGTACCCATTATGAGCCTAATTAGGATTTATGAGTTATGGCTGCTTATGCCATTAATTCTCTAAGAAAGGCAAGACCGCTCTGCCAATTGTGCCTAAAGTAATGTTAGCCGATTGTTTTGTTAGCTAGGTTGGGTTTCATAGTCCAGAGAATGCATCCCGGAAACGGCGACATGACGTCACGTGAAGTGTCAAGTAGCAGACCGGAAACGGAACAACAGGAAACGTCTTACGTGCGAATGGATGAATGGTCCGTGACCCATCAGACTGTACAGTTTTGGGCTCGAGGGTCGGACAACTCCTCTGTTTTCCAGCAACAAACTCAGGATGCACAAGTTAGTCATTTTCGACATGGACTTTACGTCGTTGAGTCGATTTTGCTGTTTGTTTGACATGTTTGTGTGTCTAAATGAGTTTAAGCGGTGGACGACAATGCGCGCTCGTGGCTAAAAGACCGGCAGAGAGAGAAAGCCACCAAAAAAAACAAAAGTTCAACAATGGCCGGCTGCCAGAAAAAGAAATCATATCGGTAATACTGGGCGCGTGTAGACATGGAGACCGATGACGTCTAGACACTGCAATGGAAGTTGCACGCATTCGCGATAATCTATCAGCAAAATCATAGCAAATGTCTGGTATGCAAACACAGTGCTCACACTATTGAGAAAAAATTTAAATGTAGCCTACTCAATACAGCCCTCAGCGTGCATTCCACTTTGGAATTTCTAATACTCATCAGCTTTATTCTAAAAGTTCTTCGTTTATTTTCTTCTTGCTCCGTCAGTGCGTCAAGCTAAATTTACTCTGGCAGTCCTCGGCTTTTGAGCGTACGCGCTGAATTTTGTATCGTATGGTATTCAAATCGGTTATAATGCAACATCACTTACAGGGAGTAAAATGACGGACATTTTCCGGTAACATTAAGTGTGAAAATAGTGATGGGCACTCTCTATGTTTTGTGATTGCAGGAAAACGAGACGCGTTTCAGCCGTATTACTACAAACAACGAGATAATACAAAGGTAAATTTTTGCCAACTACTTTAGTTGTCCGGCGGACCAATCGTTTCTGTACGTGAATGTGCCTATGTGCCTTCTCGGGCAGTAACTTTGAACTTAGTGACCTTCGGCTTAGGTATTTGACAAACCGGTTTATCTTCACTTTTTTTTGTCGGTTTTGAAGGTCAAGGCCACAACTAAAAGTTCAAATTTTAGACTAAATTTAAGTACAAATCGTAGGTATCGCTAAGTCGCTGCAAAACCGGCATGATAGACAGACCCATATATGTGACAATAAAAGTCAATAATAAAAATCTAAATAATCGGCATATTTCGAACAAGATCTGAGTAGTAATCGAATTCATTTTATAGACCATGAACCTAATAAATAACATAGACTTGTTTTAATTCACCATTTGAAGCTTGGAACCAAATAAATTATACTAAAAGTAGAATAAGAAGATTGGGAAAAGTGCAATGCCACGGTAGTCGTCTGTAACTGTGCGTTGTTTATAGGATGCGGTGGAGTGCGGTGATGTATATCGTCATGTCTATCGGTCTGGTGCTGTGTGTTCCTGTCGTTGGTCTTCTAGTGCTCTGTCTCTCCATCAAACTGCGCCAGACTCTGAATCACAGTGACGTCAACAATGTCGATCAGCGACTGCTCAGTTCACAGGAAAAGACCGTCTTCTGGATTATCTTTTTCGCTTACGTCTGTAAGCTTCCGTAATATTCGCTTTGTTTTATTATTAAACCTACAGTTATATGATCGACGCTTTCTCCTAACCGTCCGTCACTCAGAGTTTCCGGTTTAGGACCAGCGCAAGCTAACTGAGCACATTATGATGTGACCTCTGCATTGAATATGAAAAACCTACGCCGCCGCCTCTGCTATAAGCTTCCCGACTACTACAACCAATCACGTGACTCTGTAGACCTGCTAGAGAGGTTCCGCCTCAGTCGTAAGGTCAGCCAAGCCTTACACTGTCCCGCAAATTAATAATACACATTTCTTATAATAATATTATTATTACACATTTTCCTCTTTACGGTTAAACAACATGCAGTCAGAAGCGGCAGACTTCGCCCCGGTGCCATCACCTGGCGAAGTCGACTAAACAACGTTGCCTGACGTCCGACTGGTGCCGCCATCTGGCGAACTAGACGTAGTCTTTGATTTTGACTAGTGTGTCTGTAAGTGTCCGGACAATAAACTTTCAAACTAAACGACCCTTGACCTAGATATTTGGGTTGGCGGTTCGTCTTGATCCGAACTAGGGTACGTTTGTAGGTCAAGGTAATAGGTCCACGTTTAAGGTTATCGGAGAAAAATGTTGCAAAAGTGGTCAAGTGAGGGCTTTTCTTCTTGTCATCATCACTATCATCTTTTTTCTTCGTAAAAATTATTATCAGCAGCATCTCACGTCGTCTATGGAATCAACTACTATAAGACTATCTCTTCATCAACTTCATTTTGGCACCAGTTCCTCTATTTTCAACTCAACTGTTCATTCATCTATCACTTCTTTCTCTTTTGATTCACCACTCTGCTCATCCATAACTAGGCCTACCTCTCTAGGCCTCTTTCACCCCGCCTTAAAGCCTACCTATATCACAAATACTTCCACCATAGTTTCACTTCCTCCCCCGGACTACCTTCACGGACTATCACCCGGACCGTTTCTTCTCAGCTACTCGGTTTTTTTAGTTTTCCTTATTTTTTCGTTATCGGACGTGCCGTGCGCTAGATTAAGCTGGCCCTGCCGTCAGCTTTTGAGCGCACGTATATATATCGTGTCGTATCGTATCATATCGTTGTGTGTGTGTGTGTCTACGTGATGAAAGTGACGGTGACAGTATCAGTCGGCGTCATCGTTCTACTGCACCCACACAGCAACCAGCGTCCTAGTGATGTCATCACCATGGCGACGGCGGCGTGGGTGGAGCCTGACCCTCGACGCGTCATGATGGACGGGCGTGACCGGAAGTTGTTATGTAGCCTGACGGCGACCGTACGTCGACCATTGTATGACGAGGACGTCGGATCTGGATCACTGGACGCAGGCAACGGCGACGCAAGCAGCTACCGTCGCATTAGTTTCAGTCACTTCATCTTTCGCAACAGGATGCAGATCAGCCAGCGCTGTTGACTCGATAATTTAACCCACTTTAGCTCATGATATCCAAGATAGCTACACTAATTCAGAGATTCGACGCCAGGCTGGCTAATCGACCATTTTTAGTTTTGACTTTCGGACACTCTGGCGCTCAGAGTTGAGCGCCAGAGTGACCGAAAGTCAAAACTAAACATGGTCGATTAGCCAGCCTGGCGTAAAATCCCTTAGTCACTGTCCCCATTGTGGAACTCTGAACAAAAATGGGTTAAAACAGGGGTGTCGCCGCAGGGTGAACTAGTGGGTACATGTCCACCACTCTCACTTTTGACAGAGCCTGCTCTTGAGACTAACGCAGAAACTCAATATGTCGGTCAATAGTAACGAAAATGCACCAGTACGCAATTTTAAAAGAAAAATAATTTTCTTCTTTGAGTGGGGCACTCAACTCGCCTATTACCCTCCTCACTATTTAAACCTTGCGACGTCCATGATGTTAGCTAGACTGCATTCGGTAGATCGCACACCCCCGACACTTTTTTGCACTGCGCCGTAATGATATTTCCAAATTCACTTTCACTGTTCAAATCAATCGACTAACGGACTAACCCTTAACCATGACTCTGATGTAATCTTTCTAAAATGTAAATTACTCTTCTTCAGTTTGCGATCTTCCTATTTTCGGATTTAGTGATAACCCGTCCATAACTTTTGAGTTATCCTGCCAACAGACCGACAAACAGCGGTGATAACAATACCCCCGCGCCGCCGAAAGTGGCAGAAGCAACGATCTATGCATCCGGTGACGTAGTCTGTTGATTGTGCTGCCTGATAAAAAAACCTGGTCTCCAAGATCTACACGATTGAACCGAAATATAATATTATGACAGAAACTGATACTTATATATGCGTCGAGCGAGATTTGGCAACAGTTTAACGGTGATAAAGTTCTGAAGTTATTTTAGTGACGTTTTCTAATGATTATTGGTTGGTGTAAGTTATGAGCTTAGGTGAAAAATATGTTGCCAGTTTTTATCGAACGTTTTACAGTTAGGCATGCATTATTATTTTGAGCACGTGCGGCCGGCGAGTTATGTTTACAAAAATATTGTCTACTATCAATGAGTTATTTGTATCGTCGGCTACTTTTGCTTAGCATCGTCAAAACGCTTACGGCTAATATATTAACTGAGTCACATTCGATAACCAGCTAAATCTGATCCTTATTTACATCCAAAGACTAATTGCTCCCCCATTTTATATATTAGTATGTACTTTTTATGCTTTGTAATTTTGTATTTTATTGTAATTTACTTCTTCCATTGAATTTTCTTTACGACTATTTTAATATTGCACGTCGGTACGCGTTTGATAGCGTTGTGTGCTATTAAATGCCTTTTGCGTATTTACTTACTTACTTTAAGTAGTTTTATATGTCATCTACATTTTGGAATGCGTGTTAGGTGTTCCACAATTTTGGTACACAGTGTGACAGTGACAAGTTCTAGCCACTAGATGACACATTAGCCAAACAATTAAGAGACATGATCAGGCTTTGTTGCGTGACCCTTTAAATTTTGATATCACTCTATATCTTAAACAGAATTTTGTACTTCAAATTTAGTATACATAGATAAGTCAAAGGAGGCGTGGCAGGGTCACATGACCCATTTTACAATATTTTGTTATCCCATTTGTATGTATAAACAATAAACTTACTTACTTACTTTGTATATGAATGAAGCTATAGGAGTTTCAAATACTGCCATGGCACCTGTTGTCTGACCGGCAACTTATAGGCACTATATTGTTTATTCATTTAAGTCAACGTTTTTGTAACCACCTGTTTAGGATGTTTAGCCGTTTTCCAGAAAGAGAAAACGGATGTTATCATCAATTGTGTTATTATGCATGTTGTGTTGATATGAACCAGCAATTAGGCTACTCCAACAATAAACTCGCTTAGGCCTATAACCACACCGATGAGTCACTAACCAACACGACCATTTAGCGCATTGTTTTTATATACGGCAACCGCCAAAATATAGAATGGCAATTTCAATATTGCTGAAATGCTTCGGTAGTTCGGCAATGAGATGAGGCTTTTTTATCTGCCGCTGCAGTCATTGTTTGCGGTGTTTGTGATCGGTAAGTTGCAACCGCATCTACTGTCAGCTTGCGACCAAGTTTTTTTATGTCTCATGGGCCCACATAGCCGAATTAAACAGTTTCACGCTGGCCGCGTTATATTAGAAAGCGTAATGTAACGGTTTGGCGTCCGTTCGTCTGGCCGTCCCATCAGCATACTCACCGTGACTCACTAGCAGACAGCATGTGACGCGGCCAGCGTACATTTCGGCCCGACAATAAAGAGAACCGGCATAGCTGTTAATTTCTGTATGCCTTTCTTGTTGGACTGTGTTTGATAGTGCTGAACGGTGCGTTCCAACACAGCAAGGGAAGACACCAAACTAATGACGATAATTCCGCCGTGGAGTGTCGCAGACACCAACAGACGACAGACAGACACCAGCGACCGTTACTATAGTCTGGCCCCCTAAAGTATGTTTTCTGATGCCAAAGATCTTGGCGAAATTCCAACTGTGACCGACGCCGTTTCGGTACTCCTGTAGTTGGATGCGTTGCACAGTCGTAGAACGCCGTCTTTGACCGGCGAACTTTCCCTGTCCCACGCTCGACCTGTAGCTGACGGGTGAGATGTACTCAGCAATGATAATTCTGAACATTACTTCGGAGTCTGCAGAACTTTAGACGACCCCTGGTAACAAGTTAAAGTTTGACAAGTGACCATCAAAACGTTTAATTTGCAGTTATATCCATGAGACATTGATCATGTTTTGCTGCGCACAGCTCCATCTGTCGGTTCAGCAATAACCGGTCCAGATCGCCTCGTGGCGCTAGCCGGCTCCAACCTAGCTGTGACGTGCTCCGCTGATTCGACGACGGATGTGTGTTGGGAATACTATCCGCAGCATTCGTCGATTCCGAGGACGATCTCCGCCGGACTCCAGGTCAACCGACAGTACACGGCTTCACACCGTGTGACGATCAGCGACCGTGACGTCACACTGACTGTGCTGAGTGCGCAGTTCCGTGATGCCGGAATTTACCAGTGCCGGGAATGCGCAACCGTTAATTTTGCCGATATTGAAGTCACCGTGCTAGGTACGGAATCTGCAATCTGTCACCTTGACAACTAGGCGGGACCATTTAGGTAAGTCTCAACGCTTGTATCACGGCGCCGGACGATGTTCGTCAGTGCCCGCAGAGATGTGTTTTAAGGTTTTACTTGAAACAAAATGGTCAAAGAATGTTGACGGAAGGCACATGTCACCTCTTCCGGAAGCGAACGAACTCGTTTGACCTCGTTCCTTGGGCCCACACAAGTGAGCCTCATCCACAAACGGCATCTCGATCGGTTCAGCCGTTTTTGCACGGCTCACGAACATGACCAACAGACAGACAGACACACAGACCGACCACGCTACAAAGTCTGTAGGAATAGCCCGCATCTTATGCAATGCATGCGACTCGGCCTAAAAAAACAACAGACAAACTTACGCTTCTATGTGCGTCATACCAATCAGAAACTACAGTGCAAGATGGCAGCGGTAATACCCACTCTCCGTTACACTGTGGTAACACCATCGTGGAAGTTAACCAGATTATTAAACGGATAACAAACTTGCTTACAATCGACTATGAGCGTACAGTTTTCTGTTCTTAAACAACGCAGTTTCATCTGCCAATGTACATAGTATGGATAGTTTCGCCCATTGGAAATAGCGTTTGTTCCCACGCAGTTTTATAATGTTCAAGTGTATTAATGCGAAAATCAAGACTATTATAGCAAAAATGATTGCGAACGGCACTTTCTTAAAACATATTAAAATTCTGAAGTAGGCCTACCACGCACAAGCACGTGAAACAACGAAACTGTTTTACTACAAATTTTGTTTTAAATTTATAGAAATGCGCGCTTAATGTAAGTCCAATGTCAGCATTTCACACGATGTTTGCATAACATCATCCTCGCATTGGCTACGTCAGTCCAAATCGCTCAGTCTGAACATGAGTTGAAAATTTGCTGTTACAGTGTTTTTCAGTCATCTGCCACATTGCCGAATTCGCTTAACAGAACTCACATGAAACTCCGCTGTGGTAAACAGAAACTGAACTGAATAACTGATTATTAACTTTTTGAGTAAAATGTCAAAGTATTTAGCCAATAACGACAGTATAGAAATTTAAAGCGGTTGAGACTGACGTTTGTCCTTGTATACTTGCGTTTTTCTGAAAGCCGCATTCGTTCGTCCTCTCTTTTGATGTTGCACGCAGATGGAAAATGTACGACAAATTCGTCGTGGCTGCCAAATTCAGACTCCGAGAACAACTACAGGACAGAGGTGATGTGCCGTTTCCAGTACAGCGGTAGATGGACTTCGCGGGATGAACAGACACTACAGTGCCACGCAAGCTCTGGACCAGGGCGTTTTCTTTACGATAATTCCACCTCACAGACTTTCGGCTACACTAAGACGATCAACTGGACCAACAAGGACGATCTAACGAGTTTTAACTGCACGATCAACGGAATCAACGTACCTACCCAGCACTTATTGGCAGAATCAAGTAATGTCAATCTGTACGTGTCCCAGGCGTAAATAAAGTAACAATATTGTGTACTTTATACTTTAAATTGTAGCAACATATAACGAAATTTTGATAAATGGCAGCTTATTCACACAAAAATACATGAAGTACAATCTATTTTTTTCGTATAAGCTTATATTCATTTATCAAAATAAAAACTGTATTTGTATTCTGTTACAAAGCTATTTTGGTTCTAGTTACTTAAGTGTCTGTATTTTTTTCTGGGTATCATAATTGTTTGTAATGACAATAAATAGTTTACGGCAGTTTATTGTTGCACTGTGCATTGGCTGCAAAAATAAATTTATAAATATTAGATTAAATTACTATTGATGACATGTAAAATTAAATGGTAGACATACAAATGTCCGTGTACGGACTGCCCAGAAGACACTTAAAGCTGAAAGTATAGACTGTGCATATACGGTATGTAACTAGGAGGTTCAAGAATTTCATCTGCGAAATGGCTCTATAGAAAGATCGTAACCGAGTTTGAATGTTTAGTGTATGTGGAAGTGTGGTAGTTTATAGAATGTCGATACTTTGCAGCCATCACGCTGGCTGTAGTTATTAAACAGACCAACTTCACCGACGTTGATCAGCTGCTGTGCACACCATCTGTTGCACCGACGACGGCCACCTACTCGTGGAAGGACCTCGTCACTGACGACATCCTCGGCACCGAAGATCATCTCGACCTCACCAAGCTGTGCAACGTCACGGTCAACCATGTCGACAGATCGGACAGCCAGCAGACCAAGTTCATTCAGTGCACGGCCGCAGTCCACCACGAACTCGTTGGAACCGTCACCGCTTCCAACAACATCTCGTTTAACGTTTCCGTTAATGACTACTGCAACTCAACACTCGGTAAGTTAAGTTTTGATGTAAGACTAACAGGAGTAAACTGTGCGAGAGACCGCGGGATGCTAAATAACAATAATATAACCACTACGACCAAAGAGAAGAATGGTTTAATGTTGTCACCCGGCGACTAAAATAGTCTATGTTGCAAATATAACTTTATAAGTAGCGAGTGTTTGACTTATAATATTGTCAGTTTGACACTACAGCCAGCGTGGCTGCAAAGCATCGACATTCTATAAGCTTAAACTACCACAGTTCCACATACATTGAACATTCAAACTCGATTACAATTTTTCCGGACATGTGTATGCCTACGATTTAATATTTACATGTCATCGAAAGTTATTTAATCTAACCCTGGTCGACTCAGCCTTCTACTCTCCGTGGGACGGTAAAATGAGTACCAGCCAAAGGGCGATGATACTATGCGGCTGGGAAGGTAACCGCAGGCCTGTACACTGGGATCAGCTCCGGGTCCAACGCTGGGTAACGAGTATGGGAAGCCTTTATCTTTATTATTGTCAGTTCGCTGAGTTACATGAAAATATTAAGATGTCATAGTTTTTGTAGCACTGTGAACAGTCTTAAGACTAGTTTTTCAGCTGTCAGCGTGATTATCATATTGTGGGCCTAGTCATCGGTTTTATGTAAGCGTATATGTACACGTGAATGTCTCTATTGTTTTTCTATCGTTTCTCATTTCTGTTACGCTGTCATGATTGCGACATTAACCTTATTTCCTTCATGGCGCCCTACCATTTCTGATTTAATAAAGATGTATGTGTGTATATAATTATTATCAAGTGAATGTCACGCTCAGGACACGTTTCCAGCCGAGTGAAGTCGACTACCAGTAGGTTGTTTGATGGGCTGATCACGATTCTTATGCTGAGCGCGTCAGTCTTTGCTGCAGCTCTTCTTCTCTCGCTGGTCATCGGCGTCCACAGACTAACAACCGGCAAACGTCGCACCAACGGTCTGCAACGTCTCTCTCTATATATTATGACGGTATTTTTGTAACGTTCAGAGATGAACGAAAATTAATGTTTTTCGCACTTCAGTGTCAATCGAGCGACATTAATAATAACCAGAAGAAGCCAGAGCACTAACAGGAGTGCAAAGACACACACCGGCAATGTTTTTGTGACTCGTGGCTTTGACCTTTGACCCCAATATAAATGGTTTTCCAGAACTCATTTTGTAACATTTCTATGTCAAATTTGGTGATCCTAGCTTCATCGCTTTTTGAGATAGCGTGCGATTGCCCAAGCCAGTTAATGTAATGCACAGTGTATAGGCATAAACATAAAACATAAACATAAACATAAACACGAGCTTTAGTTATCATTGACACAACGCAATGAGTACAATAGTACAGTAAGGAGGCAGTCACGCAGGACAGCTGCACTAGATAGTAGTTAAAGATAGCGCCATGTGCCCATGTCCTTAATACACACAGATGGCTCAGACAGTTTTACCTGCAAATTACACCATGCCTGCCTATATTTTTGTAAACATTTACCAGATGGCGCCACCCAAGCGAAATAGCGCACATCCGATTGCAGCTTATTACTCATTAATCGACTTTGAAAGGATGATTGGCTGAGTTGGCCTAGTTGGCTGACCTTGCATCGGACGGTTTACCCACATAACTGGTCACCCATCAGCTGCAGGTCGAGCGTAGGACCGGGAAAGTTCGCCGGTCACAGACCGACGTTCTACCACTGTGCCTCGCAACCAACGATAAACAAGTATGCCTGTCCTCCTTATCGTTGGACAGAAATGTACGCTGGCCGCGTCGCATACAGGCGACACTGGTGTCGATCAATGCCGGAAACTGTCCGGCAACATCGGCTCACGTGATGTCACATGCGTTGTTTGTCGCGTGTGATGATTGATGACAGATCTGATGGCATGTTTACTGTACGTCAGTTACATACAAATGGTAATCAACGACGCGCTTCTGGCAGCCTGTGTGGTGACACAGTTTCGATAATTATGACACTGGCCGCGCATAGCAAAAAGCGTAATGTATCAATCACCACTAGGCCTGGCGTTCGTCCGTCTGTCTGTCTTGTCGGCATACTCACCGTGACTCACCTGGGGCTGCATGCGACGCGGCCAGCGTACATTTGGGTCCAACAATAAGTAGGACCGATATACTAGTTTATCGTGTTTTGTAGCCTATGTATTTGTCTGTAGCAGGCTCAAGACACATCTTTTCGGTTTGTCCTACGGGCGCGCACTCATGACTGCTTAGGCTGTAAGAGCGGCGCGTTAAGAATGATCTTATACATGCATACATACATTTGTCATCTTAGACACTAACCTTTGTCTGACTAATACAGCTTATCAATCATGTAACACAATCAATCAATCAATCAATCAATCACCACTAGGCCTACGAGTGCGAATCGCCATGTTTAGCCATGTGACAAAGATGAACATAATATTAAATACGCGATACAGAACATGTCTTAGTTGTTTCACGTCGTGTATATAGTGCCAGTCTTACTAGTAATGCAGCGTTTAGGGCATGTAAAGCAGGTTTCTGAATTATTATTATTATTATTATTATTACCAAATTTGTATAGCACACAAATTCAAGCATGCTCGCGTCTGAAGCGCTGAGTTAATGGAAATACACATGCGTATCTTTCGGGTTTGAAAAACAATAGGTCTAATTAAGCGTCATATTGTGTTGACTTAAATGTATGATTTTATACACTTATACCGTTTTAAGGAAATTTTAAAAATCTTAATGTAAAATGCTGTAACTGTATGCATCCGGTAAACACGTTTTAAGCAATAAACGTTTGTTTTTTTACGTTTTAAAAACAATTATTATTATTCTCACGATGCATTGACAGTCTGCGTATCCAATTTTGTTAAAATTTTGTAATTTTGTGTTAAAAAATATAGCAGTTACGTTATAAACAGTGCTTTTTACGGAAACACAAAGGTGCCGGTAGAACGATTGTCAGATTAAAGTTCGTTCACACCGGATGCGTTGCGGTGCGTACCGGTGCCGCAAGACGCCGTAACGAACTTCCCATGGAACTACGCTTGCCTCGTCACACACGGTCTTCCCCACTTTCACCTTCTGTTGCACATGGCAGTTCATCACCACCACTTTCTCCACCA